>Ga0213833_1000134_pt1 | contig 131712 bp, 102 predicted proteins | sample SWATP21_FD_160575 | JGI IMG/M metagenome (GOLD analysis project Ga0213833, IMG submission 160575) | Coastal seawater microbial communities from Marineland, Florida, United States - SWA TP2 #1 | ecosystem: Environmental > Aquatic > Marine > Coastal | place: USA: Florida | collected 2016-08-14
CTGCTGGCCGAGGGAGCATCCGAGCCGGCGGAGTCATCCGGTGGCTACGGAGGTGCGTAGAACTTGGCGTCCCCTAAGAGCGAAGATCTCACGGTTCCTGACATCGGATAAGGCTGTCGTTGTTCTCGGGAGAGCCGAGGTGCTGTTCCATTGGGAGTTCCGCGTGCTCCCCACGAATGTGGTCGTGGGGAGGAAGCAACCAGCTTCGACCTCGTCCCGAACGCGCCTGGCTCGGGACGGAGAGCGAAGATGACAACCCCGTTACGCACCCTTAACGACCGGTCTCGACCATACTATCGCCTCGGCTGCCTTCCAGGCAGGGTGGCAGACATTCCGACGACCAGATCGCATTTTGATACGGAAAGGGTGCACAAACACTAGAGCCCGGGAGACCGGACAGCGAGTCCAGGGCCAGGTCCCCGGTGACCGTGGCTCTCGCCGACTTCCGAGGGCTAGAGCCCGGACGCGATCCCGAATCTCGTGGTAAGCGGGTCCGAGCGCGCTGCAGAATCTGTCCGCAACGTTGCAGTAGAGCAACCTCGAACTCATTCAGAGTGTCCGAGTGACCACCATGGCCACGGGTCGAGTGTGCAGCCTCGGTGAAGACCACGACTGTCCCCGGAGCCTCATCGATCCGCAACGCGGCCATCGCTGCGCGGACCCGAGAGAATCTCCCGACCGCCTCTACTAGAAGCACACTGACGCTTCTGATTGACGAAGGCCACCAAGCACCGTCGGACGGATAGCGCTGCCTCGACGAAACCGCTAGTACGCGGCTTGGACGGTCCAGCGGACTTGCCCAAATTCGTCCACGTCAATCTCTGCCTCTTCGCCGTCCGTGCGCATCAGCGATGTGAGTGCGTCGTCTCCGGCCCAGAAGACGCCGCCGCCGAACTCGGGGCCTACACTGTCCTCATCCCAGAACCAGATCGCGAAGACTCCATCCGCCTCGAACGTAAACTCACAACTCTCGCCCCACTCGGGAGAGAAGGAGTCGGGGACGGTCGTAGTTTCGCACTCCTCAAGCCAACTCTCATTGTCAGCGTCACGGACTCCGTATTGGACCGAGATGTCAGGACCAGTCCCATCGGCGTCCCAATCGCCAAACGGGCCGGTCGCCTCCGCTGTGGCTTCGATGATTGTCACCGTGAACGGTTGATCTATCCCGACCTCACAGACCCGCCGGAGGGGGCGCTGGTGGCAGAAGGTCTCGACCGGGCAGGTCGACGAGTCCTCGCAGCGGGTCGCGCCACCGTAGTAAGGGCTACACCCGGCCAGAGCAATTGCCAGCAAAGCACAGAGCCGGCCGTGCGTGGGACCGTCGCCTAGGATCTGGCTGTGCGTCGAGGAGACATGCTTCATCGATTCCTCCCGTATCAAAATGAGCCGTCGCTTCAGGCAACTTCAGGGTCGGCTCGCATTCGCGCTTCCGAGCGCCCGAGACCGTCTCCAGAGAGCCCCGTTGCCCGTTCTTGCTGCAGCGTCCACCATCGCCCTCTAGCCTACCTGTAAGACCGTGACCGAGTTCGCGTGATTCCCTGCTGCGAGGGAAGACCTCCCCGCCTGGGTGTTGAGGCCGTCCAGCTGAGACACCCTGGACCATGCAATCGCCTGGGGCATCGAGTTGATCACACTCGGAGGCGCTTCAGCTCATTTCTCGCACTGTTGGCGAGCAGAGCTCGACCCGGTGGGGGTGAGCGGCTTCTAGCAAGAGTGCTCCTGACCCGACCGAAGTCGACTGACTTTCGTCTAAGCCTCTGCCCCGTTTCGGGTTTTCTGGATCTTCTTGTTGATCGTTCGTTCGGGGTAGCCCTATGGTCGATTTCGTTGAGGGGGGAATCGCATGGGGCGGGGCTACCTCGATCACTGGAATCAGCCGCCTTGCGGTGTACGAGGAGCCTAGAATGAGCAATCAGACCGTCAACTGCCCGTGGACCACCCTTGTGTCGCAGAGTTCCACTAAGGAGTTCTTCCCTGCCTCGGGCTGGACTACCACTCAGGGGATTCGCGAGATCCGGGCCGTAGTCGAGATCGCGGTAATCGACGGTACCGGTCCCGAATTGGAGCCGGCCTACCAGCTCGCCGACACCTATGACGATCCCAACGGAGCCGTCTCCACGGTCAGTTCGCCATACACCAGCGCTGCCTACCACTTTCCGACCACATACGCAGACGCCACCAGTGGGACGCAGAACGTGAAGAACAATCAGATCATCCGCTTCGGGTACCTCTTCTCTGACACTGAGTCGAACGGCTCCGTTCGGGTGGCAAGCGCCTTCCAGATCGTTCGCGAGTAGTCGGCCATGCCGAAGAACAACCTGGTCAACGTCGGCGGCTGCTGCGATGACTGCGGACCGTCGGGTGACTGCGGGTCGCCCTCGCCGTTTACCGCGGCGGGCGCCCGGGTTCCGTTGCCTGATCGAGGTCCGAAGTTCAGCCCGTTCCGACCCCGAAGTCCGTACTCTGGCGTGATGATGTCGGCTCCCGTGCCGTCGGGGGGTGGGGGCGTGAACCCCCTGGAGGGTCTGATCGGAACAGGCTCCCCGATCACGGACGACATGCACCGGGCGTTCGGGGAGTTGGGTGCCCCCCACAGCGACGTCGGGGACTCCTTCTGGCTCGACGAGGCCAGACGACGGGCCGCCGAAGGCGCCGTCCCACTTGACCCTGGCGCGCCGCCCATCCCGGAGATGCCTGAGACTGACTACAGCTGGACGGCTGAGTACGAGGACAGCGACCAGTCCGTTCCGAATCAATTGAGTATCCGGAACTGCGTGCACCGAGCAGTAGCAGCGCAACACCGTTGTCGGAGCGCAGCGGCCACTTGGTACTATAGCAACCCTTCGGCTCCAAATCGCGACCTGAGATATGCGGCAATGAATCTACTTTGCGACGCTCGGTATCAATACCAGAAGCGCGAGTGTGTGGCCCAGGAGGAAATCAATGCGCTATCGGTCGAAATCTACGGGGTAGGCTAGCGCCCCGATGCGGTCGCTACCAAGCATTCGAGGTGCGATGATCCCCTCCGGTCCGCCGTTCTCTGCGCACGGGCGGTCTCCGTCTGGGTCGTCGCCCCTGGGTCTCGGTCTGGCGGTGCTGGGTGGAGCGCTCGTTCTTCTTTCCTGTGGGCTTGGGCTGCTCTCGTGGGCTTTCCTTCAAGCCGCACTGGAGAACGGGACCCTCAGTATCTGGCACTCAGCATTCGAGTTTGCAAAAAGTGGGACCGTCTTTGTCGCGGGACTCACACTCCTCGGGCAGAGGCAGAGTCGAGTTCTTCCGTGGCTTGCCGGGGTGGCCCTCCTGTCTGGGCCGATCGGGCTGTCGATTGGTCTCCTCACCATAGGAGTTTTGGCGCTTGAGGTCGGAGTTCAAGCGATGACGCCGAAGAAGCGAGTTCCGGGTTCTCAAGTCGCGGAGTAGGAACCGACCCTGGACTGGCTGACTATGGGGAGCGGGACCGTTGAACCGAGTCTTCGCGACGACGAGACAACCCAGGGGGGCGCCAGGCCATCGCTCGGCCACTGGATGCCGATCCTGCAATCGGGCTGGGGGCGTAGCCCACAAAAGTACTGACTGAAGACATCACGGGAGGAACGCCTCCTAGCCGCAATGCTTGAACCAGGCCATGGCCTTGTCAGCGGTGATGATGCATTCCTGCGATCATTCCGAATTCCTACGACGACACTGGCTCCTCGGTCGCTGGCGACACCGATCGCCGGCTGACGTCGTGAGCACGGCGGACGGCGGCCGAGCGCGAGGGGCTTGGTTCTGCCGAGATGATGCGCGCCGAGGACCGCCAATGCGCATCTGCGTACCTTTCAGGTATCCAGCGAGAGTCAAGTCAGCCCCAAAAGAGTGTCCAGGTCAACTGGGGTGCATGCCAACCGCCAGCTGTCCCTTGAGCACCTTCTCCATCGACTCCACCGGCAAGAACCTCCGCGCCAGCATCCACTCCTCGTCCTGCTCCATCACCAGCGCGCCGACCAGCCGGAGCACAGACCGGTCCGTGGGGAGGATCCCCACGACATCGGCCCGTCTGGCCCGCGGCGTAGCGCTGTGGACGGTGCGGGGCTGTGGACAGCCGCTGGGACAACCCTGCGGGTTGACCCCTCCGACCACAGCGAGCAGCACAGCAACAAGGGAGAGAAGGGGAAGAACTGGATGAACCTTTGTACACCACTTGACGGGACTTAACTCTTCTGGGGATGGGGACGAAGGCAATGTTGGGCACTCCGGTCTCAGCTACTCTGATCCGGCGATCAAGTCAACAAACTGACATACTGAGCCGCCCGCGTCCGCCGCCGAGTCGACCGCGGCTGCAGTCTTTTCCACTGCGTGACGGAACACCTCGAGCTGGTTCCTCTTCGCCGTCTTCAGGAGCCTTCGCGCTGCCGAGACCTTCCTTTCACGCTTCGTCGGATGGGCCCAGCCGATGCGGAGAATCCCGACCGCCCGGACCTCGTCTGACTTCCAGACGGCGGTGACGGGGTTAGTCGTTCCGACGAGGTGCGCCGCCTTTGCTAGCGAGAGCTCGCCGCTGCCCTCTGAAAGAGCGGCCAGAGCGACCGCCTCAGGTGTGCGCGCGTCATCCACGACCCTTGCGAAGAGCTTGTTGAGTAAGTCGCAAGCCTCCAGGCAGCGTTGGAGGTCCCACCGCAGAAGGCCGCCGTGAACTAGGGCAGCAGTGGTCGAGTACGCCAGCAGGTCCTCCCAGAGATACTCGGGTGTGTCGTTCACGATGTCCTCGACCGCGCGGGTCAGCGTGTGGAGTCGTTGGTCGAACTGAACTCCGGAGAGCGCGTCAATCACCGCGTCGAGGGTGGGACGGGAATCCACCTGACCTTCCACCATCTTCTGAGCGAGCACCAGAAGCTGCTGTTCTAGTCCCGTGTCGTCGGGCTGTGGACCCAGCAGGACTTGTCCTAGGGCGTAGACGTCGCTGGCCTCCGTTGACTCAGGGTTGTCCGCGCACTGTTCTGGTGCCTTGAAGCGGTCGTTTCCGAGGCGGGTTTGGGTCTCGTCCTCGACGTGGCGTGCGAGGCCGAAGTCGATGAGCACCGCCTCCAGTCTCCCGTTGACGATGACGTTCCTCGGTGCGATGTCACAGTGGAGGACGCCTCGAGAGTGGAGTGCCGAGGTTGCACGGGCGATCTGCGTGACAATGTGCACCCGCGCGTCTGGGGCGAGGGTCGTCCAGACGTCCTCCAATGGCTGCCCTTCAACCCAATCGTAAACGACGACGCCCTGCCGACTGTCATCTGCCCGAAAGCCAGCCTGACTGATCTTCGGGAGGTGTTCATCACCGTCACGACGTGTGCGGCGGTCCCGCAGGGTACGAAGGGCCGCGCAAGTCCGGGCGAACCGACGTCCATCTTCTTCGGTCTGCAGAGTTGACGTTCGGAAGGCACGAGAACGCCCGCCCTGCTCGGCAAGGAAGACCTTCGCCTGGGCGCCCTCGGCCGTGTTCATGGCGTCATCTGGCCACTCAACGACATCCACCGCGAGCCGCAAGAGGGCAAGCTGCCCGGGCCTGTCGTCGCGCAGGAGCGTCGTCCGACGGGCAAGCAGCTCGCCGAGGAGGGGGCGATGGAACCCGCCGTCGTCCCGGAGCACTCCGCGGGCCTTGAGCTCCTTTAGCGCGGTGTCCGCCCGTTCGCGGGGTACCTCACCACTGGCTCCGGCTGCTCGCAGTTCTCCGTTGAGCCACGTCACGCATCGGTTGAGCCGTTCTATCTGTCCGAGGAGGGGGTCCTGCTGTGCCCACGCGAGCGCCAGGGGCATCGAGTCGGCTGGGTCCCAGTCGTCGCTATGGCTCAGTTCGGAGCGAGCAGAGGTCCAGATACTCGTCCCGACGCTGGAGTCGGCTTCGACCAGTCGAGCGACGGCTTCGGCCACGTCGGACCGGAGCAAGAAGAGCCTTCGCTCGCCCTGGAGTCGCTGAAGCACAGCGTCGAACACCGCTGTCAAGGTGTGGACATTGATGGCCCAGGTGGCGAGCTCGACCCTGGCTAACCTTGAACTCTGTACCTGCTCGTGACCAGCCTGGCGGACAAAGCGACTCAGCGATGCTTCGTCGAACGCAAACTGCTCGGCGCCGTGGGTAAGGAGGAAGTCCCGGCAATTCTGGCCGACCCGGACCGACAAGTCCACGGTACCGAACAGGGCGATCTGCACCGTCGCTAGGCCGTCGCTCTTCTCTGCCAGGTGGCGTTCTACGAAGTTCTTGAGGTCCGTGCCCCACCGCGCGCCCGACCTTGGGACGAGCGCCTGGGCCTCGTCGATGAACACGGTCATTCGCTCAAAGCCACGCTGCTGTACAAACGCGCGGACGCGGGCCCACGAAGCCTCGTCTACCAGGGACGTCGGAGGGGGGCCCGCCGGCTGCATCCCGTGCGCCTTCGCGAGTTCAGCGAGAATCTGGCTCCAGACGTCGGTCACAGCCTGCTGGGGCTGGATCTCCCGGGAGAGCGTGACACGCACGACCTGTCGGCCCTTCTCACGTGCGACTGCTGCGAGGTGGCTCAGCAGCGTTGTCTTTCCGAACCGTCGGGGGGCGACCACCATGAAGGAATGGCGTCCCTCATCAATCACGTCTTCCAGCTTCCGATGGCGCGTCTGAGGGCCCAGAGGACTATTGCGAACGAGGTCAGTTGCTGACGCGTCCCCGATACCGGTCCGGGCCCCGGTGAATGTCTCAGGGAGCGCAGCGAGGACTCGGTCGAACCGCAAGGTCGTGCTCGATGATTCGTACTCAAGCGAAACCGAAACCGGTTCCTTGCCCGTCCTGAGCTTCGCGGCGACCCCTCGAGTCACCCCGAGCCTCACCCGACCTTCCCTCTCCCATCGGACCCCGTCCCGCGCCCGTCGCCACTGGTCCGGATCGGCGGGCAACGTCCACACCAGGGTGCGCATTCCCTTCACAACCGCGACTTCCACGTCCGGGCCTAAGTCGACATCCTTGGGCAGGCCTGCGAAAGAGACAGACCGGAGTTTGACCTCGACATCAGTGGAGACCGGCGCCGTGGCGTAGAGGCGGATCGGCACCTCGAAGCCAACGAACGTCGCCGACGCTGCCGGCTCGGGGACCACAACGGAGGCAGCAATCACATGTGCCGAGGCGTCGGTAACGACGTGGCGGAACTCCAGAACTCGAGGGGGCGAGTCATCGGTCGGCGCAACAGAGGGCAGCTTCGCTGATGTTGTGAGGGTCTCGACGGGTGGCACTTCAGCCGCGCGTCGGCGGACGAAACTGACCACCTGGTCCCAGGGCAGGTGCTTCAAGATGGCAAGGTCCTCCGAAGCGAGGGCTGAGAGCCCTTCGGTCGAGACTGTCTCCCTGAGGCCCTCATCATCGACCCCCTCTAGGGCGGAGAGGAGTCCTTGATAGCCCTCGGAGCCGAGGTACTCACGCCAGTGTCCGATGGACTCCGCGGCTGCCCGGGTCTCGCCTCCCTTCAGACTACGCAGCCGAGCGACGACGAAGTCCGGCAGTCCCTCGGTGAGCTCCCGCAGGCCTTGTTCAGCTCTCCAAGCCTGGGCGAGTCGGATTGCGGTAGACCCGCCGAGGTCTGGTCGCGGCGCCTGGGCCAATCCCTCCGGAGGGACTCCGCCGAACTCCTCCCGAATCCAGGCAGCCGCTGCGAGGAGCTGCTCCTGCAGGGTAGGCGTGCCATACACGTCCGGCTTGCTCGGGCTTCCCTCGGCACCCGTCCGGTCAAAGACCCATGGCGGTAGCGCCTCCACTAGACCGTCGGCCAGGGCCACGCTGAGCGACCGCAGCGTGCCGGGACCGTCGACCACGACCCGGCTAGGTGGAACAGACACGGCTCGGGCCCCCTGGTCGGCGAGGTCGTGAAGCAGGTCTACAGCCTGGGCTAGACGGTCCAGGGTGGGAACTGCCTCGCGCTTGGCCTGGAGCCGGGCCATCTCGGCATCAAGACGCGCGATGCGACTGCGCCGCGCTTCCTCCGGATCTTGCGCGCCGATGAGCCCGTCTAGACCCGAGTCGAGCTGCCCGAGGAGCCGGGCGCAAAGGCTCAGCCATGAGCCGGCCTCGATCAACTCGACTGGCGCAGGTGCGGAGCTGAACTCAAGAGAGTCGGGGGAGGTCGTCACATCGTCCGGAGGCGCCGTCGCGTCAAGGTCGGTCGAGGGGGCTGTGGCTGGGCGACCGTCGGTCGACTGCTGTCTCCGACTCGCATCGAGTCGAGAGTCGGCCGCCTCACGGACCTCCGAGCTCCTCAACTCCAGTCGACTGCGGGAGGCGGGAGACCCCTGAGGTTTCAGATTCGCCGGTGACGGACCTCGAGGCGGCGCGGGCCCTGCTACAGCGGGGGTGACCGACGTCGCCTCTCGCTCGGCTCCGCTGGCCTTACGACGAGCGCTGGTGTGGGGAGAGGTGCGGCTCTGCCTAGCAAGCCCTCTTGGGCTTTGCGGCTTGGGTTGCTCGGCCGCCCCATGTGCCTCAATGGCCTTTGGCGCGATCGCGGCGAGCTCGTCCGCAAGTGCCGTGTTCCAGGCACTTCCGACCGTTGGTTGGCGACGCTCGATCGCCGCCATTGAAAGGAGCAAATGCTCCTCGGCGGTGATGGAAGCGCGGGACCTCGTTCGCATCGTGTCAAGACCCCATGGCCCGGGAACCTGCGCGATCGGTCCTCCAGCCGCAGGACCTCCTCGGCGAGGTCCAGCGACGAGACCAATACAGAACAGGGTGTCGCGATGCCGTGAGTCCGGTACGACACTGAGTGAGACGTCCTTTCCGCGGCAATACCAAACGGTTTTCGTGGGGTCCCGACGATCGTGGGACTTTGAGACGTGCAGGTGTCCGTCGTGGAGCAGGTCTTCAAGCACCTCGTGCTTCCAGTTCGCGCCCCAGATTCCCTGCTTGGCCGCATCAGCCTCGATCCGCCGCAGATTTAGGTTGAGATAGAAGATTGGGGACCTGGAGCGTGGCCGGCGGGTCTCGGGTGACACGGGAAGCTCCTTGATAGCGGCCCCGGTGACCCCCCGGGACCCTTCTCCGCGGGGACGCCACGCAGCCCGATGGCCCGTCAGACTGACGCACGCTACCGGACACGGGGGCGGGGAGCACGGGTAGAGCGTGAGCCCAGGCGCGGGGCTGAAGGTGGCGAGTCTCCTCTGCCGGGTCCGTCGGCAGCCGCAGCACGTCCACGGGACCCCGCCGAGCCCGCCGGGCGCGAATCCGTAGACGAACGTCCGCCGTGAGTGTCCGAGCATGGCGGGGGTGAGTGTCTCCACCGCCTCCTCCGAGGATTGTGTCGGGCTCCCCCGTTAGAGATCAGCTTCCGGCCGCGCTCTCCACCAGCCACATCGCGGGCGTGGCGGAAGCGCGATCGGGAGCGAAGGCGCGTTGATGCCCACAAGGAGGTCCCGTACCCTGGAGGCCGAGACGGATGCCCCTTCGTCTCGCTGGGGGCCACACAATCCCCCAAAGCGCGTGGTCTCCACTAGGCCCGGTCCCGTATCGGGGCCGGGCCTTTGGTGCTCAAACCGCCCGCACCGCCCACGCGTTCAAGAACTCAGAGCCTGTCCGCGGATGAGCCGGGACAGGTGTTGAGGAGGACGAGATGGGTGGCCTGACCTCCCGGCCACGGTGAAGGCGCCAATCACGCACGCCCGCGGCGTCCCACCCGAGGCTCGGCCCGTGAGGCCGAGCCTCGCCTCCGCCCCAGCGGGTACCGGAGGTCTCGGAAACGCCGAGACTCCGGTGGCTGGGACGCATCTGGCGCCGCCCCCAGGCTGCCCCAGCAGCCACTTCCCCCATCGGGATGGGTCGCAGGCGGCGACTGCGCTGCGCGGACGCTGACGCTCCCATCGCAGTCGTCCTCGCCTCCCGGGAGCTTGTCCTGCACCTCGCGCGCGAGGGCGGAGTCCATAGAGAGCAGAGGGCGACCTTCCGCTCGGCCGTTGCTGCGCTAGGCGAGCGCCTCGGAGTACCCATCGGGCCAGGATTCGCTCCCGGCTGCCCCGGTGAGGTGAGGAACCTGGCGGACTCCGGGCAACTCGTCTGCTCTCGGGCCGAGTCGTTGGCGCATGTCCGGCTGACAACGCACTTCCTCGTCGCTCTCTACGGTCGCAGGCGGACTCTGCGGGAGTTCGCGGAGCAGGTGATGTCCACACGTCCCGCCGAGCTCGGCCAGCAGCCCGATCACCAGCGCGTGCCCGACTAGGAGCGTGAGGACAACAGCGCTCAGGGTCTCCGCTGGCTTCTGGCCGGCGCGCTCACGCGCAGGGTCACCGAGCCTAGGCCGACCTCCCTTCTGAGCCCTTCCCCGCACCGGGCCAGGAACAGCTTCGCAGGCACCAGAGACTTCCCCTGGAGCGTGCGGGTCGGTTCGATCGCGTAGTCCACAGACCCGAGAACCGGTGTTGCCGGAGCCATGGCTGGAGCCTGCCTGCGCCCTCGCGGGACGGCCCGTGGGCGCGGATGGAGGAGTTGGATGAGCCCCAGGCGTTGTTTACTCACTCAGGCGCAACATCACCCTCGCGCTCCTGGCGCTTGCCTGGTCTCTCGTGCTGGCCTGCTCGGAGGCCGCTTTCGGACCACCGCCCAGAAGACGAGGATGGCGGGGAGCCGCCTACGCCCCTCATTCTTGTTCCTTTCGAAGCGACGGCCGAAGGACCGCGTAGCCCGTGCCCGTCGCCCCGGCTCCCAACGGCGCGGAGGACCGCTCGGCAGCGACGCCGGTAGGGAGGGTCACAACGAGTCCCAGCTCGGGTTGCGATCGGCACCTTCGTCATGGACGGCTCGCGGCCGAGCGAGACCTTTCTGGTCAATGGACGCCTCTCTGGGACGGTCGAGCTAGAGGTAGGGTTCGCCCAATGAGAGGACCGTTCCCTGAGAGGTGAAGTCATTCACGCGACAGATCGCAAGGACTGCCCAGGGGGACCGGTCCAGTAGGCTTGAGCTCCCGTCCTCGACGCTCATCGCGCCAAACGTGGAGCTGTCCCATCGTGGGTTCCCTCCGCGTTGTGCTCAAGCCGAAGCGCCAGTTCGCTCAGAGCCTTCGCGGCCGACTTGACCTCTGCCGCGATCGCCCGACAGCGGTTGGCATCGTTAGGTAGCGCAGCATCCTGCAACTCGCCGGCTCGCCGTAGCTCCCGCCTCAGCGCTGTTGCCAGTTTCTCGACCTCCGTTGTGCGCGGTCGGCCAGGGCGGATGGGCCGATTGTGTCGAAGCCAGCGACCCACCTCGTGGTCTAGCCGCCTTGCCGACCACTCCTCTTCGACCGCGTGCTTCGCAAGCTCGCTCTTGACAGGGACCGGAATCGGTAGCAAGAGCTCGGCTCGCTCAATCCCTAGTCGCTCCAAAGAGACCACGTCGGCCAGCTGAGCCGACTGCACGGCCAAGCTGACGCAGCGGTTCAGGTACGAACTCGACCATGGACACGCGGGGTGGGCGGCGAGGGCTCGATAGCTCGCATGCCGCTGACCCGATTGCATCCACGCAAGGTAGTCTGGCTCTGAGCCCTCCTCAGGCCTCGTGAAGAAGCACTGCAACAGTTTCCTCCCTATTGCGAGCTTGCTCCTAAGCGCCGCAGACGATCGCTCGCTGCACAACCAATCAACTACCACCTCGACGAGTCCCTCCTCCAAGGTGACTTCGCCCGGCAGGTCCCGCACGACTCTGTGGTTGCCCATTCCGCTCCCCCCACTAGACTCTAGTAGTGCTACTTGACGATGTCGATAGATACTCGCGACGCCGCCCAGGTGACCAACGCCGGACGAACCTTCTAGGAGTCCTTGTGCTCTTGGTGGTTGGATGTCCCACGGCGTCCGAGACATTCGAGCCCACGCCCGAGCCCACGCCCGTTGCCGAGGATCGAGATGCAGACGGCTCTCCTGATGCCGAGGACTGCGCGCCGCTCAACCCTGAGATTTACCCGGGGGCCCCTGAGCTCTGCGACCGACTCGATTCGGACTGCGATGGAGTGGTCCCCCCGGAGGAGGTCGACTCCGATGGGGACGGTCTCGCACCCTGTGAGGGTGACTGCGAGGATGGGGACCTCGCGTTGCACTCCTGGGACTACGACCTCGACGGCCAGAGCACGTGCGCCGGCGACTGCGATGACTTCGAGCCGCTGGTGAACTCGCTCGACAGCGACGAGGACGGCGTTTCCCTTTGCGACGGCGACTGCGACGACGCCAATGCCGCCCGCTTTCCGGGCAATATTGAGGCTAGCGGCTGCGATGGTGTAGACAACGACTGCATCGCCGACCCAGACGAGGATGATCTTGACGGAGACGGATACCGTCCCTGCAGCGGAGACTGCGCCGATCTGAACCCGAGCGCCTTTCCTGGAGGGGTTGAGGTCTGTGACTTCGTTGACAACGACTGCAACGGTGTTAAAGACGACCTGCTCCCGACAGCGCCCTCATGGCCGGCAGGCGGCGATCTGAGCGGTCTGGTGGGCAGCACGGTCCTCAGGCCCGAGGCCGAGGACGATCGCCTGGGTACAACAGTTGCCGCAGGAGATGTGAACGGCGACGGGTTTGGGGACCTGATTCTTGCAATGACAAACGCCGCTAACCCACTCCGCAACGCGGTCTACCTCATTCACGGACCGTTCTGCGGGGACGCCTCGGTCGGGGATCCCAGAGTCGGGGTAGTGGACTGGCGGTTGCAACAAGCTCAGGCCGTCAGTTCCATCGGCGACGTGAACAACGACGGATACGATGATGTGCGGGTCTACACTGGAATCCACTTCGGACCATTGTCGGGCGAAAGCCAGGGCGAAGCTGACTGGAGGCTCGACTCAATCGGCCCTACACAGACGGGAGACTTTGACGTTTTGAACGTTGGGGACATCAGTGGTGATGGTCACGACGACATCGCTGTGTCCGAGGACGGAGCGCCTTGGACATGGGATCCGACTATTGACCAATGGGTGCTCGGACCAGGGAGACTCCTGTTGTTCTGGGGTCCATTGGGGCCGGGAGTGGTGGATGCAACTGATGCCGACGCGGTGCTGTCGGTGACCGCGACAGATCCTCAACAAGGCTTTGGTCAAGCGTTTACGAGCGGCGACTTCAACGGCGATGGCATCTCAGACTTGGCCGTCAGCGCCGGCCCGCCTGCGTGGACCACGTACATCGTTGCCGGACCAATTCCGGCAGGCGTGCATATGGTCGACTCGGACCCGCTGGTCGCTACGATCGAGTACTGGGCACAGGGGCTGGTAGGTCGAGACCTGAACAGCGACGGGGCTTCTGAGCTCGGCATCGCAGGCTTGGCCGCGGGTGGCGTGCCTCAGCTATCTGTCTTCGAGGCTCCGATAGATCCTGGCTGCCACCACACGAGCGGAGACGCCGCGTGGACCGCGAGTCCCACAGTCTCTTCGGGCGGGGGCCTGATCGGTGCGGCCGCCGTCAACGAGGAGCAGTGCTTCCTCTTTCGCTCAACGGGTCTTGATGGCATCCAGATTCCGGCATCAAGCCTGCACTGCGGTTCTCCCGACGCCCTCGTGCAAGTCGCGTATCTCGGCGGACAGGTGATGGTTGCCGTCGGTGACGTCAATGACGATGGCTCCAGCGACTTCATCGCCGGTGATTCGTCCGAGGTTAGCGTCATCTTCGGCCCTCCTCCGAATCGATAGGGCCACCCGAGCTGGCTCAGGGGTCAGGTGGCACCCGCGTTGCCCTGGGGGTGCGGGGCGAGGAGGGCACAAGTTGAATGACACCTCGACAGTAATGCTCCTGCAGGCGCCAGCGGGGCCTTGTGGTGCCGCGCACGACCGATGCGGTGACCCCTGCAGAATCTTCCCGATGCGAGCGATGAGCTCCGCAGCACCGAGCTTCGCTAAAACGCTCATGGCCAGAAACACTGTGCCTAGGAACTTCTTGAAGGGACGAACAGCTCAAGGCGGGAGTCCCGCTCGCCTCCAGCGCCTACGTCCATCGGCCAGTTTGGTCAGCTGGCGCGAGTTCGCGTCAAGGGGTCACGAAGTCCAATCTCTGCGGACCTGGCACGACTCGCACAAAGGATGGTTCCGAGGGTGCTACCCAACAACCATCTCCAGGAGGACGGCGTCAATCCCCTCGAGAGCTCCGACGTACCGATTGCCAGCGAGGGTCGGCAAGTTGTCGCCTTGGAGCCGGTCCACGGTGAGAATCGTCTCGCCGGAGGGGAGAGTTGGGCCGAAGCTGTATACACTCTCCTGCTGAAAGGAGTTGGTGATGAAGGCGATCACCCTATCTCCGATCCGATACGCACTTGCGCGCAGCACCGGCCTCTCGGGCACGTAGCCGATTCGAGGGCCGCGGCGAGCGCCCTGGATCCACTCGCCTTCGAGTCGCCCCACGCTGGGCGGGGAGGCCAGACCATAGCCTAGAGGAGCCGCGCCTTCGAAGGCGAAGTTCAGGTCGACCGGCTCGCCGACGCACACGTACTCCCGCACCACGGACTTGAAGAGGACGAAGCTCCGGGCGTAGGTCTCCCAACTCGGGTGGGGTGTCTGGCCTTGTGCAGATCTCCGCCCATAGTTGTGGAGATACAGGGCATCGGCCACATGTAGGCCGGCCCAGAAGTCATGCCGGGCGTGTCGGACAGTGAACGGGAATGGGTCCGGCACGTTAGTTAGGTACAGTGCGTGGAAGGCGCGCAACCGACCTGCACTCTGGCCATGAATCGCAGCAACGGTCTCCGCGCTCGCAAGCCCTGACTTGACTCGCTCCACTAGGTGAATGGCCCAGCTACGGTCAAAGTCGCGAAGTGCATACATGTTTCCGTCGGGAGCAAGCTGGTCGAGCGATATCGTAATGTCCAAGTAGTTCCCAGGCACTGGCTGACTGCCCGGAAGGAGGTGCCCGCCCTGGTCGGTCACCGGGTACCACGAAAGGTTGAAGGCAGCCGCCTGCGACCACGGCCTGTAGTTGGTCGAGTCCAGCATCGGAGCCGGGTAGGGCTCCGCGAGAGGAATCGATGTCATGAGCGGATCTTGGTCGGTCTGGAGCGGGGCCTGGACCGTTCCGTCTGGACGGCTCGGGTCGTACTCGACGCTGGCTCTTCCCATCGAGTCGAAAACAACCGGCTGGTTGGTGACGACTTGAGCCGTGGTCACTGGAAACCCCCTGTCGTCCCACAGAAGCCGTCGTTCAATCGGGTCTAGCCCTCCGAGCGACGCAAGAATCGACTGCGCGGTTTGGAGTCCGTTGAACCCTGCCGGAAGCCCGAGTGCGAGGGCTCCGGTTGGGTAGTTGGCGTACTGGGACGGAAAGATGATTCCGGGCATCGTCGCAGCACCATCGATGTTCGGCGTGTACATGTTCAGATGACGATGCTCTCGGTCCTCCGCTGCGAGCATGGAAGCAAGCTGGTTCTGGAAGAGCGTCTCTCTCCAGAACCCGGCGAAGTTTGGCCGTGCCTCTTCAATGGCCTCAAAGCCAGCGACCACTCGGTGAAGCTGTGGGTCTCCATTGATTAGCCGGAGGAACTCGCGGGCAAAAGTGAGATACCACTCGGTGAAGTCGGCGCCGATATCGGCCTTGTTCGCCGGAAAGCTGAACTGAACGCCCGGGAACAGAGGGCCTGGAGCCGTACCGGTCGTTCCCTGGAGCCCTCCCCACGGGAAGAGCGCCAGCATGAGCATCCCCGCCTCATCCAGAAGCGCCGCAAGGGGCGCGGGGCGGACTCCGACAGAGAATGCGTCGAATACCTGCTGCTCAATCGGATCGGCCGGGTTGAACGGTGCCATGTTCGAGTAGTACGACGCAGCGTCCGCCATTTCCTCAACGGGCGGGTCGTAGGAGTACCAGGGAAGGCTTAGGTTCTGCGCCGCGAGAATGTTCGACGTCTCATTCACGTTGTTCATCACGATCGGGAAGTCACCGTACCCTGGCCGCTCGGAAGCTCCGAGCGAGGCGCCCCCGGCGAGGATCTCTTGCACGCGCATGCGCGCGTTACCCCAGTGGTCACGGTTCTGCAGCTCTACTCCATCTACCTCGGGGTAGCCCCAATTACGCATGAGAGGCTGCAGAACGCCGGCGAACCCAGGAAGCAGGCGAGGGAGACTCTGATTGACCAATTCGGTCTTCAGAACTCGGCTGATGTGGTAGTCCTTGACAACTCTACCGACCGAGAAGTCAGCTCGTTGGACGATCCCAGGGCTCAGGTTGGTTGGGTTCTCGAACGGGGTGCCGGTATGGTCAAAGGAACCCGAGTAGAAACGTCCACCGGGAAGCGCGCCGCCGGTTGCCTCCACTGGGTTTCCTCGGCCTGATGCGAGATCGGTGCCGGTCACGGCGGCGAGGAACCCGACGAACGCGTTTCGCCCAAGAACCAGGGGCGGTCGGTGCTCGTAGGTCGGTACAAGAGGTGTCTGGCCCAGAGGCCACACTCCCGCGAGTTCAACCCCAGGGGGAAACCTATTCTCGTAGGTAAGGCTGGTGCCCAGGATGACGTTATTGGAGATCACAAGTGGCGGTATGGCCCCGGAGGTCTGAGATGTGCTTTCGGGAACCCAGTCGGTGCGGTGTCCCCGCACCACGATCGCTGCCCGGACGAATCGGTCGAAGGTGTTGTGGTCGAGTGCGATGCGACCATCGCCCAGCCCCTTCCTCAGGTCGACGCCGACATCCAGCATGAAGGCGACGTTCGAGTTGAAGCTGACCCAACCGAGCGCCCCTGCGGCGCTGCCATTGCGGTTCTGCGGCGCGTGCACCAGTTCCACACCGACGGACGGCGCGTTCCGCCCATGCCGCGGAATCGGCCCCTCACGGGTCCTCCGCCACCGATTGGGGGCAGAGAAGTCACACCGCGCGATCTCAAGCCGGTGTTCCTGACCGTATACCTGGGCCCTCGTTCCGAGTCTGCAGTTGAGAAAGCGGCTGTCGATAACGCGGGAGCTGGTGGAATGGGGACCGTGTTGGCGATAGTCAATACCGACGGTGCACTCTTCGAATGCACAGTTCCGCACCTCGAGAAGCGCATCGGCTGAGGGGTGCCGAGCTGGAACGAAGCTAGACAGGATCGCTGTCTGGCACCCGACGAACGCCGAGTCAGAGGCCACCGCACTGACATCCCCCTCCAAGCGTATTGCGGTGCGAAGACCTTCGGCGAGGCTACCCTCAAATCGCAATGTGCAAGGCGTGCCGATGTTCCCGGAGGCCTGGCTCGTCGCGAGAATCACTCCCAGGGCACGACTCGGGCCCGAACCTAGGAAGGTGCAGCTCCGGACGGAGGCGGAGGTGCCCCTGGCGACGATCAGCTCTCCCCCCGCCTGAGCCCCCAGGCCAGTGAAGTCGAGATTGCTGAGTTCGAGCGCAACCCCCCGACAGTCAAAGATGGGTAGGGCCGAACTCGGAGGAACGAGCAGCGTAGCCCGCCTTGTTCCAGGAGCCTGCCCGACGAGCCGGAGCGTCTTGCCAGACAACGCTCCGAGGAGGGGCGGTGCGACAAGAACAATCGGGGTCGCTACTGGAGTTGGGCTTGGGTCACAGATCTGCAGCGTCGCGTCCCACCCTTGACTGAGGGGCAACGCCTGGATCTGATTCACTGCGTCTTGCCAACTCGCTGGGAAAGTGAGGTTGGCCGAGCCGTTGGTGTAGCGAACCGTGAGGAGGAAGCTACCTGCCGCCATCGGCCGCTCCCCCGTCTCCACCATCGTTCCGACCCGCGTTGGGAGGCAGGGTCACCGCTTCGGGCTTCAGCCACGGGAACACGGAGTAGATGCGGTCAGCAGTAGATGGGACGGGAAGGGGAACCACCGCTGATCGCCCATCCCCGGGCGCACCCGGCGGAGCGAACGGCCGCAGAGCCGGCCCGGGGTGCCGAGACCGGGGTGGCCACGGCCCCGACACACGATCCAAGGAGCAGGCCACGGACGCGCTAGAACGGCTTGAGGATCGCCCAGAGCGATACGACCGCCGACTTGGCCCCGGACCCGCCGGAGGTCTTCTGGACCTTCAGCGTGAAGCGAATCTGGTCAGCATTCGTGATCTCGACCGAATCTCCGGCGTGCATGCCGATCGAGATGCCCGTCGTACTTCCGGAGTCAAATGGGTCCGATGCCAGCCCCTCCCAGCCAGCGACGGGGTCCGGGCTATGCTCGGCGGCAACTGCCACTCTCGTGTCCGAATCCCTCACGTGAACCTGGACATACACGGACAGGTGCTTCGCCGCGAGTCCCGGCACGACCTCGGAGAGCGAGAACTTCTGCTCGTCGCCGCTTGAGGTACTTGTAACCGTCAGCTTGTCTGCAAGCTTCACCTTCTGCATGTTCACTCCTTCACCTCGTCCGAATGAGGCTCTTCGAGCAAAGCGGGCCAGTCCCCTGAGCGCAACCGACTAGAGAACGTTGACTTTCAGTTCGATAAGTCCGAGTTCTCGGGTGCCTGTCGTCCACGCCTGGGCGCCATCGGGAATGGGCAGGGCATGCTGGAGTCTGAGCCGCCGCGTTTTCCACCGGAAACACTCTTGCCTCGGAGAAAGGCAGGCCCAACCAGGGCAGCCCTACTACGTGGGTAATCCGGGCCGTTCGCCTGTGGTCGTTGAGCTGAACGGGGCGCGAAGGGCTCCTCGGCCAGACCAGGGCTCGCCGGCATCGTAGGATTGTCCTGATGTCGGGGTCGAACCACAGCACACCTCCAACGCCGTCTCTAGGGCTGGTGCGGACCGGTTCGCCGGGGCCCACTTCGGGAGGCGCTGTTCTGCCGGTTCCAGAGGACCCGCTCGACCTGGAGCGCCTGGTTGTGCGGCTGGCGCGTGCTCTCCTTGAGGACCCTGCCGCCCATAGGTACGGAAGGCAGGGACAGAGTCAGTTCGGCGTGGATGTGGTCGCGACGGACCGAAGGACCAGCGCCACGCGGACCCGTTGGGTATTCCAGTGCAAGCGGACTGCGACCTTCTCCGTCGCGAACTTTGAGGCCGAGCGAGCGCGGTTCGAGTCCTTCCCGGGCCGAGAGTCCGTTGGGAACTTCATCGTCGTAACCAGCGCAGAACGTGACCGGAAGGTCCAGGACGCGGCCGCGGCTGCGACGGACTCCGACCTCGATTTCTCGGTCTGGTACTGGCCCGAGTTCACCGACCTCGTCCTTGAGCACCTCGGAGTCGAAGCAGTCCTGAGCTCGGCAAGGAGGTCAGAAGCCCGCGCTCGATGGTGCCGAGAGCAGATCGCCGAGTACGACGAGGCGGGTGTTCTGTGGCCGCTTGCGGTTCCTCCGGGGCAAGGCAGCGAGCCTCGACTACTCTCGTCCGTGTGGGTCACCCCGACCCTGATGGTCGACAAGCTGGATGCTGAGGACCCGGACCGAGTCGCCGTCCCTTCGACGGCCAACCCCCGTGACTGGCTCGATTCAGTCTGTGATTCCGGTCAGCGGGTGCTGATTCTTGAGGCTGGCGTTGGCGCGGGCAAGACCACCCTGTTGCTCCGATGGAGTCGAGACCTCTCCAGCCACGCAGTCGAGGAGCCGGAACGCGGACTCCCGATGCGGATCGGTGCCGCGTCGATCGCAGAGTGGTCCACCAGCTTGCCTGCGTCAGGGCCGTTGCCGCCGCCGCCTGGGGCGCCTACCGACCTATGGGGAGATCCTCTCACCGACTGGTACCTGTTGGTCGACGGTCTCGACGAACTGGCCGACGACGCCCGACCGCGTGTCCGCCGTGGGTTCCGTAGGCTCGTAGACCATCCGCGCGTGCTGGCAATCGTCGCTGCTGGGCGCCCAACGCTGCAGAGGGGCGTCGTCTCGAATGCACTCCGAGTGCGACTCGCCGGGTGGGGTGGAGCGCAACGCGCCGCGTTCGAGCGGGCCTGGGGCCTTCGCGACCTTGACGACGAGGTCGGAGCAGAGGCCGAAGGTGGGAATCCTCTCGTCCTGACGCTGAGAGCTCTGTTCTCCGGCGGGACGAAGAATTCGCTCGATGTTGAGCTCTTCAAGCGTGCGCTCCAGCACATCGTGGAGGCTTGGCCTCGTCTCCGTGCGGGAGCGCGCGAGCCTACTCAGGGGCACTACGACGCCCTTACCCAGGTAGCCATCGCCGAGCACTCGCTGCAGGATCTCGGGCTCGAAGAACTCGACGCTCAGGAGACCGACCTCGTCTCTCGGCGGTTCATGCTCCGCGAACTGGCTGGCGGCACCGGCCTCCTCGAACACGACGCTGCCGGTCATCCCCGCGTGACCGTCAGGGCGTTGAGCGAGTACCTAGCAGCTCGGGCTCTGGACGGTGTAGACGCTGCGACCCTTGTGCTCGCGGCAAGTCGTCCGGGATTCCAAGAGGTCGTTCGGCTCGCAGTCCAGCAGCGCGCCATCGAGGACGCCGTCGCTGCGGCGGAGGCGATGTCAGCGCTTCTCGCCTCCGCCAGGCACATGCCCCCGCCGCAGAGGCTTCGAATTCTCGGCACAGCCCTGCGGGTCGTCGAGACGACTTCAGCTCTCCTCGAGACCCACGCGTCGGCCCTCGTCTCGGTCCTCTTGGAGGCCGCCTGCAACCCCGCCTCGCCGTGGCTTCGCCAAGTGGCGAGCGGCTGGCTTCGGCGCGCTCGCTCCACGTCGCCTACCTGGATCGGTGCGGTCGTCGATACAAGTCTCCCTCTGATCTCGCAGCAGGGTTCGAGAGCGGAGGCGCTGTGGGCGACCCTCAAGGGGACTGACCTTCCGGAGAGCGGGCGGCTCGCGCTCTGTCTCCACCTTCTCCAGGACGAGGACGAGGCTGTCCGCGTCGTCGGCGTCTACCTAGCGGCGGAGCGGGCATCGGATGTCGCACTCCAGAGTCTGCTCTGTATCGCGCTTCGGGACGCCGGTTCTGGAGCCCACAATTGGATGCCGCCAGCCGTCGCAGCAGGGCTCGCTCTTCGGCAGGTTCCTCGAGCCCACCTCGGTCCCAGGGTCCTGGAACTCCTTCGAGGGTCCCTGAGCGGCGGGCAGTTTCGTGGCGGTTCGGCTGCGCTGGCCTTGCGCCCCTCCGAGGCAGAAGCCGACGTGCTGCGAGAGAAGCTTGAGAGCCTCTGGGGAGGGGCGAAGGTGCCTGAGGTCCGGGCTGCCATCGAACTCCTCGACGGAGCGGCCGACAGGGAGCTGGGCCTACCTCCCTTGCCGACGCCGACCGCAGAAGCTGTGGAGGGGGCGTCCATCCCTCTGGCGGTGGCCACTCGACTTGATCTGACGCGAGGCGTCGCGCCGGTTGTCGCAGCGGTCCGAGAGGTACGCGAGCTCCCTACGCATCTGCTCGACTCGACACCGTTTCTTGAGGGCGCAATCGAAGGCCCCCTGGTGATCGATGATGACGTCGCGTTTCTCCTCCGGCGGTGGCGCTCAAAGTGGAAAGGCGCGTCTCTATCCTCGTCCGTACACGTTGCCCTCGGGGCGAGAGCGGCTAGGTCGGAGACGATCTGGGGGACGATGGTCGAGTGGTGGTCTGCCGTGGACGCTCCGAGCGCCCACTGTTACCCCGGCGTTGCTCTGGAGCAGAGGGTGGAGGCCGGAGATGCGGAGGCCGAACGCATCCTCGCCGAGTGGATGCCGCACTGCGTGCCCGTCACTCGTGAGCGCGAGCTTGAGCGCCCGGCTCCCTGGCTGCAGAAGCGAGTCCTGCGGCGTCAGTCACTTCGGAGTCTCGGTCTGCCGCTACTTCGAAGTCTGGTCGATGCACGGCGTGTCCATCCACCCTGGAAGAGCGAGCAGCTCTTTCGCCGTCTCTACCCCGTCTGGGTCGAGACGGACGTCGCCCGCGCCCTCCAGGTCCGGGCCTGCGAAGACGACCCGATGACTGCGAGCGCCCGGCATTGGTGGATGACAGCGCTTGGGGCCTGGCAGGACTCAGGTCTGCCACCGGCTCTCGCCGAGAAGTTGGTGGCCTGCCTCTATCAGGAGGAGTATCTCAACTCGTTCCACTGGATGATGCCGCTCGGTGTCGGAGACCAACTGCGTATTGCGGCCCGTAGCGGATTCGCGGAGGAGCTCGAGGATCTCCTCCGCTGGTTGCTGAAGGCGGGGCTCTCGAACAACGTCTACTGGGCGGCGACGCTCCTTGCTGAACTCCGTCCAGAGGAGGCCGCGTCCATCTCGGCGGAGTGCGCCCGGCTGTGGCCTCGCCCTCTGTGGCAGAGCCCCGAACCGGCGGAGGAGGATTACCGGAGGTTGATCGCCGCCGCTCCCGGCGAGTGGTTGTCCCGGGCCCAGGCGATGCCGCGAGGCGCGGGCGAGATCCCGCTGCTTGCGCTTCTCGAGCGCCTGGGCGCTGTCGCAGGCGATAGTCCAAAGCTCCGCGCTGGCGTCATGGCTGAGCTTGAACGGCTCTCGGTGTTCCCCATCCCCTGGCTGAGCGACGGTAGGGGTCAATTCCGCTACCTGCGGGTCGCCGACAGGGCTGCCGAACTCCTCTACACCCTCGACTTCGCATAACTGTGAGCATGTCTTGACTGGAGCCCCCGCTTCTCCAGAGGGCGTGCTGGAGCGACTTGCAGCAGCGCCCGACAAGGGTGACCTGCTCGAACGCGTCTTGGAGGAGGCTCTTCCCGACCTAGGGTTTGAGGCCGTCCACCGGCAGGCCAGCGGCACCCAGTTCGGCTTTGACCTCATCGCGCATCGCCCGCTGGGCGGTGGCAAGCAGCCGGAGGTCTGGAAGTTCGAGTGCAAGAATCTCGCACGACGCCTCTCGGTCGCGGACGTGGCCCCGAAGCTGGTCTGGCACATCAAGCCAGCGACTCTCGACCGACTCGTCTTCGTCGACTTGAGAGGGCCATCGAACGACTTGAGGCAGCTGTTGGAGTCTAACCCTCTGTCGGTCCCGATTGAGCTCTGGAGCGGAGCGTGTCTCGCGTCGCGGGTCCTCCAGTCTCCCCGGGCGCTTCGAGCACTGGGGCTGGACGCCGCGCCGGCTGCTCCTCCGGCAACCACAGGTCCCATGGTGTTCCGGCCGACGTCGAGGCTGAGCCTCGATCTCGTGCACCATCACGACCCGCCCGGCGAGTTCGACTTTCTCCCCGTGGGGGAGACCGCCCTCAAGACCTTCACGGACGCCGACTTCAGGCTCTGGGCCTGCGTGACCAACGGCTCCGCAGGACCCGCGCATGTGCTCTCCCTGCAGGTCGAGACGAAGGCTTACCGCCCGTGGAACGGGCGTGTGCTTCGCCTCGTCAAGCCAAAGGGGGTCTTCGAGCCTCCCGAGCTGCTCTTCAAGCCGAGCCGTCGTCCAGGGGCCCGCCGCGAGTTGATGAAGTCGGGCAGGGCGATCCAGCTTGCAGCTCGCGACACCCAAGTGCTCGTTCTGCCCTTGGACCCTACGACCCCACCGGGGCTGTACGAGTTCTTCTTTCGTGCTCGGGGGCATGTCGATGGGCGAGGGTGCGAGGTGTTCAGCGGGAGGTTTCAGGTCCACATCCAGTCACCGGACTGTGATCTCCTTCAACTCTGGGTAATGGGGCGGCACTATGAGGAGCCAGTTCAGGAACTGCTCGACCTCCCCGCTGGGCAATGGGACCGGCTGAAGGAGCTCTCTCGGGAGCCCGACTCGCAGATCTATCTCGGCCCCACATGGCACGAGGTGATGCTGGAGAAGCCGGATGACAGATGGCTGATTCGGCGTTTTCCGGTAGAGCCCCGCCCGGATGGCAGCGCCAACTTCAAGGTGGAGGCGCCATCGACCCCTGTGCTTGAGCTTGAGACGCCCTTGCGGCAGCCGCACGACACGCTCAAGGATATGACCGCTCGAGTCGAGGCCAACGGAGCGTTGCTGAGGACCGAACTTCTGGAGGCGCAATTCGCACGACGAGGTTCGACCGTCTCCAGCGGGGCAGGGTCCAGATCGTCCTAGACGAGTTCTTCCAGGTCGGCTGAGAGCGTCTCCCAGTCTTTCCAGCCTAGGATCTGATCCACGACTTCGAACGCCATGTTCCTTGCTCGGAACTCGTCGAATGGCGAGCCGAAGTGCTTGTTGAGGTCTGCAAAGACGGCCTCGACCTCGTCGTCGAACTTCCCGTCCTCCCAGTGCATGGCTTGGTTTCGGGCAGCCCAGATGATGTCTGGAAGACACCAGTTGACGGCGATCGTGCGCACGCAATTGGCGTTGTCTGGAGTCCCATGGACGATCGAGATGCCTTGACGAGCGAGTTGGAGAAGGGCTGCGGACAGCGCACCGATCGAGAAGGTGTGGGCTTCGTGGGCCTCATGCAGCTCCTGCCGTTCAATGGTCTTGTAGTGGCGCTTCTTGTCGTCGCCAAAGTACGCCTCCCAGTACCGCCCCGCGGAGAACGCGACGTCGTCCGGTGACTCGGCATTCAGGGCGGCGAAGCTCGCCTGCTGGTAGCCGACCCTCGCAGCCTGCTCGTGCTGCTGGATCTCGGAGTCTAGTTGGTAGAGACGCTCCTTCTCCCACCAGATGCCTTTGAGGAGCTCGGAAGCAGCGAACTTCACCTCCTCAAGATAGCGATGCATCTTCATCTTCCAGCGGCCCTCATGGGTACTCCTTGCTCAGGTGAACGCCCGACAGATGTCCGAGGGAGCGCCCTTGTTGAGCTGAGCGCACCTCGCTGGCAGATTCGACTCATCGCTCCTGAGCTTCGTCGTCAAGCTCCAGCCGGTCGAGCTCCCGCTCCCATCGCTCCTGCGCCCTCCGATCACGCGCCTTCAGGATGTCGTCGACCAGTCCGGTCGTGGCGTCACCGACGGCATCCACGAGCTCTGTGCCGACCGCCTTCGTCGCCTTCTTCTTCGCCTCACCCGCAACGGCGCGGAGCACCCGCTCGAAGCGCCCGTGGAGGTTCGAAGGCCGGTCCTTCTCAACCGCGTGTACGGCACTCTGGTCGAGGAGCATCTCTGAAACGTCCGGATGGTTGATCGCCGCTGAGGCCCAAGAGTCCCGCAGCTGGTCAAGACGGCCGAGGAGGAGTCCGATGCCGGAGGACATGGCTCGCTGGACCGCCATGGTCTCGATCGTCTCGTCGACGCTGCGCCACACCCGGTCGTAGAAGGCCTCCGCGACCGCAGCTAGCTCCTCGGGGTCTGACCCGTTGATGCGTAAGAAGGAAGGTCCTTCCACGTCGATGTTTGAACGTTCCTCGATAGTCAGGTCGGCTGACGAGCCCAGAACCTCAGCGATGAGCAGGTTCATGGCGACATCGTCGAAACGGTGCAGGCGGGTGTCAAACGTGAGGGTCAAGCCCGAACGCTGCCTGATGAGCTGGTGCTGGAGCGAGTCGGGAAATGCATCGAGGTCGACGACGTGGGCACCTGCCTGCGTCCACTCGAGCAGGCGCTGTGGGGTCCAGTTGCTGCGCTCGTAGGTCAGGTACGAGAGCCGCGCCCCTCCTCTCTTGGCGGGTGTGCCGATGCTGTTGAGGAAGTGGGCACCTGAGAGATCTGCGTTGCTGAAGTCCGCGCCCTCAAGCTCGGCCTCCATCAGGGCTGCTCCCGTCAAGTCCGCCATGAAGAGGTTCGCTCCCTTGAGGGAAGCGTTGATCAGGGAAGCCCGAGAGAGGTCGCAACCCTCCAGAGTCGCTCCGTCCAGACGCGCTTCCAGCAGGTTCGCGTCTCTGAGTGTCGCGAACGAGAGCCTCGCGTCGGAGAGGTCGGCTGCCGCCAGGAAGGCTCCGTCCAGATTGGCCCGGTCGAGGTCCGCGCCTCGCAGAACGGCTCGCGCGAGCCTCGCTCCTGAGAAGTCCAGACCTTCAAGTGCTTCTTCTTCCTCCTCCTCGCTCCCGAGCTCCCGCCAAAGGGGTCTGCCAGCCTTCACGTATCGTCGGAGAAGCTCGGCCTTCTCGGTCGGCGTCATGCCGTCGTGGGGCTCGGTCAGACCGTAGTCTTCGTTGGGCAACTGCTTCATGAGTCTTGCAGCTCCGAGGGCGGGCCCGACTATGTCGGAGATCTCCATCCGGAGTCCAGACTGCCGTTCCGGACAAAGAGGATGTTGCCGTCGCGATAGTTCTTCATGCTCGCCCCCTCCGACTACATCCAGCCCAATGAGTTATAGCGTGGCGCACTCGTCGCGCCCGTGTGGGCGACCGGCCAGTCATCCCTGTTCGGGCTCAACGGACGAAGCGAGTCGTTCTCCGAGGTGGCTCACTTGGACACGCGACGGACACCGCCAGAGGAGTCACGACGAAGTTGGGTGTCCCGTCACCCACCAGGCAAGTGCGCGGACTCTCTCGGAAACTAAGCGATATTGGGCTCCTCGGGTTCCTCGTCGGTCGGTCCGATGCGTGCGAGGACGAGTGCATCGGCTGCGTCATCGGCATCGCCCTCTGCCAATCGCCCCTGCTGACGTCCCGTAGCCCGTGCGCCCTCAGGCACGAACATGCGGATCAACGTGCGTATCACGTACCCAGGGAGACTCAGTCGCTCTCCCATTTCCTGAGGATCTTCAGGGCCTTGTGCTCGGCCGGGCTCTGTACCCCTTGGGAGTACCAAATCACGAAAGCCCCGCTTCGCAAGAAGCGGGGCTTTCGTCGTTCCGGATTGAGAGTTCGTGCCGGGGTCCTGAGCTTGGCTAGGCATCCGCTGACTCGGGGCTGGAGTATCTCAGCAGGAGTCTCTTCGACTCGGAGAGCGGCGGGTCCTCAACCTTGTCCGGGCCGGCCAGGCGGATCACGCCGTCTGCCGTCCGAGCTCGCCTGCCCCCGCCGACCAGCCAAACAGCTCTTCCGCCCTCGACATGAACGCGGCCTGCTGCTGCGGAGACATCCGATGCCGGTAGCGGTCGAAGAACCCAGTGAGTCCTCCCAGCTTCGCCGCAGAACCCGGCGTCGAAAGGCGCCGACGGTCCCGCTCGGCATAGTGCTCCACGAGGAACTCTGGGATCCGCTGGTAAGTCACCCCGCAGTCGATGAGCCGGATGAGCAGGTCCCGGTCCGTCGTGCTCGGCAACCCCTCGTCGAATCCGCCCACTGTCATCAGCTTCCCCAGACGGACGAAGAGGTTCGAGCCCTGGACTCCTGGGTTCGTCACCAGGAACTCCTCGGCCCGAAGCTGTTCCGGCGACGGCATGGGGGCGAATGGGCTTCCCGTGCCGTCCAGCCACCTGAGGCCCGCGGCGACCACGTCCCAGTCGCCCTTGCGCGCAACGGACAAGCACCGCTCCAGGTACGCCGGGCACCACGCATCGTCGTCGTCCAGCACCGCGACCCACGTCCTGTCCGGGTCCCAGCGACCTGCGATCGACCCGAGTCCCGCGTTCCATGCCGCGCTCGCCCCTTGCCCACCCTCCGTGCGCAACACCGTGGCGCCGTCCAGAAGCATCGGTGGCCCCCCATTGTCGTCGACGACGACGACCTCCCCGGGCGCGCGCGTCTGTCGGGCCACGGATGCGAGCGCCCGCTCGCGCAGGAGTCTCGGGCGCCCACGGGTCGCAATCAGGGCGACGCACTCGCCGGGGCTCATGGACTCGCCTCGTAGAGGCCACAGTCGGTCCACAGGAGATGCACTCCCATGGCGAGGCAAGCCTCTCCCGCTTCGTCGCTCGTGCGGACCAGAGGCTCTCCCCGGCGGTTCAGTGAGGTGTTGAGAAGAACCGGTGGGTGTCCCTCATCCGTCAGGCGGCGAAGGAGTGGAGCCAACCCGCTCCCATCGTCGTCCGCGACGGTTTGGATCCGCGAGGTCCCGTCCGCGTGAAGGGCCGAGGGCAGTTCTTCCCGGGCCCGCGCCGTCGCCTGCGCGATTCGGAGCATGTACGGCGACCTCCCCTCGATGTCGAACCAATCCCCGACGGCGTCCTCGATGACCGCGCAGCCGAACGGGCGGAAGGGCTCCCGATGCTTGATCTGGAGGTTGAGCCGGTCCCTCATCCCACCGTCCGTGGGCGTGGCCAACAGACTCCGATGTCCGAGCGCGCGCGGCCCTGCTTCCGACGCCCCTCGACACACTGCGACGACCTCTCCCGCTGCGATGCGAGCCGCGACCGCCCCGGTTGGTTCCCCTTCGACCGGACGCCAGCCAAGACCCGGCGATCCCGTCGCGCGCTCTGGTCCCAGGAACGGCGAGAGCCCCGAAGGCTGCACGGGGAGCGCACCTCCGTGCCTCGTGTGGGCCAGCGCCGCCGCCCCGAGGCTCAGTCCCCGGTCATCCGTACACGGGGGGATGAACAACTCGTCGCAGTGGCCTTCCGAGAGGAGGCGTTGGTTCGCCAGCCCGTTCAGCGCGACTCCACCCGCGAGACAGACCCGTCGCTCGCCGGTCTTCCGCACCGTGGCTCCCACGAGATGGCAGACGACCCGCTCGGTCAGCTGCTGGAGACCAGCGGCCAGTCCGGCATGAGGCCTCCCGGGCTCGACCCCGAGGACCTCCGCCAGCCAGGCGACGATTCGCGGCACCTCTCGGAAGGTGTCCGGGTGCTGGTCCCCTGCACCCACCTCGAACCCACCGCCTTCGAGCAGCCGCAGGTGGCCGGCCCAGGGTTCGACCGGGGTATCTCCATACGCCGCCAGAGCCATCACCTTCCCTGCCGAGTGGTGACCGGGGAGCCCGCAGAACTCACTCACGCCCCACCAGAGCCGACCCAACGAAGACGGCGAAGGAACGACCCATTGGGACGTCATCACACCGCGCCGATCGGCGGTCATCCCGAGAGCGCTCAGACCGTCACCCTTCCCATCGACCGTCACCACCGTGGCTATCGGGAATGGACTCCCGATGAGGGCGGCATAGGCGTGGCAGTGGTGGTGGTGGAACACCGTCAAGGGCACCTCACCGAACCGCTCCCTGAGCGCGGGCTCGAGCCACGCCCGGTGTTGCTGCCAGAAGACGCGGTCGGCGACTCCGATCCGGTCCACTGGAGCTGCAATGCCCATCACGGACAGCGTCCGGTCGAGCGCGTCGACGCTGTCGAGACCCGCGTTCTTCCTCCTGGTGACCCGCTCGACCTCGAGGAACCCTCGTACGAAGCCGTCCTCCAACACGCTCAGCGACCCGTTGTGGTCGAGACCGCCTACCCCCAGCACGCGCATCAGTGGGCCCTGATGTCCGTCGCGTCCGCGACCGTGGGCCAGAGGCGAATGCAGGCCTCCACCACCTCAGCGACCGAGTTCGCGGCGTGGATCGGCTGCTCGAGTCGAGCGTCCAGACGTTCGCCGGCGACCCTTCCCGCCCATCCGGAATCGCCCATCGTCACGATGGGTCTCTTCAGCTGCCAGGCGAGAGCAATCTCGCTGAGAGTCCCAGCCCCGCCGCCGACGGCGACGACGACGTGAGCCGTGGCGACGACGAGGAGGTTGCGGCCCACCTGTTGCCCCGTGGGAATGACGATGTCGCAGTACTCATTCGCTTCGCTGTGGCGATAGCTCGGAACCACCCCGATCACCCGGCCGTCCTCCCAGTCTTCGGAGGCCCGCGCCCCCGCCGACACCGCCTCCATCGTCCCGGACAGCCCGCCCGTGACCAGTCGGAACCCTGCACTCATCAGGGCACTGCCGAGATCATGGAGTTGAGCCCGCAGTTGCTCGTCCTCGACCCTCGCGCTGCCGACCACAGCGACCACCGGTCTGCGCCCAGCCTTCATGCGACCCTCCTCCAGCGGCTTTCGAGTTCGTCGGCCTTGCGGGTCAGAGCCTCGATGACCGCCGGAGCGGCGAGCAGATCGGTCCCCTCGGACCCAACCGGCGTCTCGGAGACCACCCAGTCGATGACGTCCAACACCGTCCTGGGCCCCTGGCCCACGGCGCGCTCGACCAGCGGCCGGATCCGGCGAGCCTTCGTGACCGCCACCTCCATCGCCTGTTCGATGCGGTCACTGCGGTGGAGGAGGAACTCCCGAATGCTCTGCGGGCCATCCCCGACGACTCCGCGAGCCAGCGCGGCCCCCCAAGTGTCGGATGCGATGGAGGAGACGAGCGCCTCCTTCGTCGGAAAGACAGGGGTCCGCGGTCGGGCATGGCGCACCGTGAAGCCGCTCGTACGAACACGGTAGTGACGACTCAGGAGAGCGCTCCCGATCATGTCGCCGCGGCGAGAGGTCAGCCCGTAAAGCTCCACGGCGGGGTACTCGTGATCCAGACACGCCATGGGCTCGAAGAACACCGCGTTCCCCCCTCTGCGGTATCCGGACGCGAGGTCCTCGAGCCGTTCGGAGACAGCGACGAGCGGACGGGTGAGAGCGACTCCCTGCCCCAGGCATGACGCTTCGCTGAGGAGTCGCTCAAGTTCCTCGCGCCCCGTCGCCTCCGGGTCAGCAGCCAACCACCGACGGGGGCTGGACCAGGAGGGGTCCTCCCGCTCGTGCGAGAAGTCGTAATAGGCGTCGAAGTCGTGCGCCAGAGGCAGGTGCGCGAGCGTCGTCACCGCGGGAGCCGACGGCAAGGCAAGAAGCGCTTCGAGGTTGACCTCGAGGTCGGTGAGGCGGCTGGCCAGGGTCGCTGCAGGTGGGATCGGAGGGTCCCCACACACTCTCCCGATGAGGAGATCCGGTCGTCCCGGGTCCTTCGCGAGGTCGAGCAGACGCTGCACGTGGTGCTCCAGGCGCCGGACTCCGAGCACACCGTCGGCTTCCACGAGGTGGTCGAGGCGGTTGTCGTCGTCCAGCATCCAAACGAACGCGGGGCGGGGTCTGCGGGTCAGCTGATCAGCGACCCACCGCCGCTGTCGTTCGCGGCTCTGGCAGATCGGCCGCCGATACGGCCCGCCGTCGAGGAGCGTGACGTCCGCGCCTCGGCTCCGAAGCCAGTCGACCGTCCGCCAGTTCGCGGCGCGCTTCTCGGGGGACGCGCTGTTCTCCACCACCAGCACGACAAGTCGAACCCCGGCTTCGTGGGTCTGCGCTTCGAGGTCGCGCATCAGCGCGCCCAGCGCCGCGGCCCGGTCGGTGACGGCGACGGTCACCCAGATGCTGGTCATGCCGCTGCCTCCCGGTTCGATCGCCAGGTAGTCACGGCCACCTCGACGGGAAGCGCCCCAAGGGCCAGGGTCGATCGAAGGACCTCTTCATGTTCGTCCGCGAGGGTCCTCTGCTGACTTCCCTCAGCCCGATGGGCCGTGAGGACGTCATCCCTCAGGGTCCAGGCGACCTCGGTTCCGATCCGAACCGCGCGAAGGCCTGTGAGGAACGGCCCGAACCCGACCTCTCGATGGTGCCGCTCTATGGCGGCCGCGAAGTCGGACCACTCCCGGCGCTCGTGGGATGCGACGTAGACCCGACGCCAGCGCCCGGCCCCCGGCGTTCGCTGCTCCAGAAGGAGCCCGTCCTCTGTGACGTCGGTTCGCATCACCCAGCCGAGGTGTGCCGCCCTCGCGGGTTCATCGAAGGGAAACGGCTCCAGGTACGGATGCCCATTGCCCACGTCGCACAGCCAGGTGCGACCCCCGACGTGGCAGATCACCACGAGGTGATCTCCTGGGTGGGAGATCGTCGCGCTTCCGAAGTGCGCGTCGAATCCGACCGCCTGGAGCAGGCACAAGAACGACGATGCCTGCACGTGGCAAGGCCCGCCGAGGCCATCGACACACCGCAGCCAACCTCCGCGTCGGTCGAGCGGGGGACGCCCCGCCGCATAGCCCGCGAGCAGATCGAGGTTGTGGAACGGCTGGCAGAGGCCCCACGCTCGCTGGAGATCTCGAAGGAGCTGGGCGGATGGAACGGACCGCGGGACACCGAGGCGCTCCAACAACGAGTCAACCTCCTGCTTCGTAGCGACGCTCACGAGCGCACCTGCTCGATGCGGTGTCCCACGAGCTCCCACCACCGCTGCACGGTCGTCAGGTAGACGTCGCGCGCCACGTGATTGGTCCGGATCCGCTCCTGCAGGGCGAGGTCGTCGAGGACGGCGTCGAGAGCCGCCCGCTCCTGCGGCTCGAGCACGCTGCTGGTGACGGCGGCATCGAGGACCTCGGCACGCGAGTCCGGCGACAGCAAACTCACCATGCCGGCATCCGGCATTCCAGCCAGCCACCGCAGCTGCGCGCGGATGGCGTCTCCCGCCTTGAACATGGTCAGGCCCTGACCCGGGGTGGGAGCATCGAAGGCGACGAACTCGCCCTCGTCCTCGTCGGCGATCGAGCCGAAGAGCGGAAACCAGTCTCCGCTGAGCCGCTCACCGGGCTCCACGTCGACATGCGCTGCAGAGGGATGCCACCCCGCGTGACTGGGCTCGAAGCGGGCGGTGGAGGGCACCCACAGCGTGAGGTAGGCGAGCCGATCGACGGTATCGACGTTCGGGTCGCTCCCGTGCCAGGTGAGGCCATGAAGCACGACGGTATCTCCAGCCGCGACCGGGACCTTGCAAAGCCGTGGGTCCTCGTCCCGCTCGATTCCATCGGGGTTGAGGAAGTCCTGCGGGACGCCAGGCCCATCACGGTGTGATCCGTCGAGCACCTTGAGGCAGCCTCCGCTCGCGGACACGGAGTCGACCGGAGTCCACAGCGAGTTCCCCGCGCGGTCGAGCGGCCAGTAGGCCGAGTCCTGGTGCCAGGGAATGGTGGACGAACGCCCCGCGGGTTTGGCGATGGCGTGGTCGTGGAATAGGCGAACGCCGGACGTACCGAGGAACCTGCTCGCGACCTTCGCTTGAGAGGTCTCGAAGAGGAGCGTGCGAAAGGCGTCGCTCTTCGACCAGAGGTCCCGGTTCTGAGGGAACCGCTGAACGAAGGCATCCGGGGCCATCTCCGCGGCGTTGGCGGCATCGGAAACCAGCGCGTCCCACGCCGGCGTGATCCGCGACCGCTCCTCGGAGTCCAGGACGCCGTGAACCACGACGAACCCGTGCTCCTCGTAGAAGCTCAGAGCCTCCGGGTCTTCCCAGTGAAACCGCTGGGTCACGGTTCGGACGCCGCTCATCGGGCGGCCTCGGTCAGGAGCGTCTCGAACTGCTCGACCGAGATCGCGAGCGTCGAGAGCGGGAGCGACTCGTTCGGGGCGTGGATGCTCGAGTCGGGGTCGTTCGGGCCGATGGCAAGGTACGGAGTCCCGACGGCCAGGTGAGTGAGGAAGGGGCAGCGGTCCTGCCCGAATGCCTTGTTGAGGTGTCGGTCATGGCGTTGTACGGCCCGGCCATCTCGCTCCGCGGTGGCGACAACGGCATCCACCAGGGGTGCGCTGCGCTCGTCCAGCGCGACTTGGAGGAGCCTCTGCGAACCGTCGGCCTCGAAGTACCCGGTCTCCTCGACCCACAGCGCAACTGGCGGGATATCGAGCTCTGGATAGAGCGCATGCGCGAGGGCCGAACCTGTCTCCTCCTCGCCCTGGAGTACCCAGACGAGAGGAGGGGTCGGGGTCGTGCGCGCCGCCAGCGTGGCGAGCCGAAGCGCGAGCGGACCGAGATTGTCGGCGGTTCCCCGTCCGTAGAGACGGCCCTCCTTCTCAGTCAGTGCGAAGGGGGGAACGTCCCAGCCCTCGTCGGCCTCTTCGACGTCGTAGTGGCCAGCGAGTCCGAGAGGTTCGCCCTGCCCGTCGCGCACCGCGACCATCACCGGTGGCGCGGACCCGGTGCCGTGCTCGGTCACTGAGAAGCCGATGGCTTCGAGACGCGACCGCACCATGCCCCTCGCCTTGCGGAGACCCTCCGGATTCGACGGAGTCGGCCTCAGCTCGATGAGGTTGGAAAGAAGGCGCTGCCAGTCACCGAGGATCTCCTCGGTGCGCGAAGTCTGTGTCATGTCGTGGTTCCTCCCCCTGATTCCCAGTCAAGAGTGTATTGGTTGGGTCGCCTTGAGCGGTGTGCCTCTGTTCAGACGAGTTCGATGTCGATGTGCCCCTCCGCCTTCTCGACCTGGCTCGCGTAGCCCACCATCAGCCATCCCTGGACTCGGTCGCGGACGAGGTCGCGGAGGCGGGCCGGCCCCCTGCTGTGGGCGCCGCGCCCGTGAACCAGCCGCAGCCGGCGCCCGCGCCGGTGCTTCAGCAGTGCGTCCAGAGCGTCCTCGACCAGCGAGCACGAGAGATGGTGGAAGTCGATGGTCTCGACGCCCTCCTCTGAGCGGACCCGCTCCCGCAGGACCCAGGGTGTGCGGTTCGCCCACGGCAGGCGCCGAGCCGCGGTCTCGACGAACTTCAGGCAATGAGGCATCGGTTCCCCCTATGCGCTGGCAGGCAGCGAGCCGGACGACCGCCATTCGTAGAGACCACCTCGCGCTTCCAACCGTCGGTGCTCGAATCCCACGTCATGGAGCGCGGCCTGGACACCCACCTCGTGGATCGGCCGGCTGACGTGGAGCCTCCCCTGGCCGTTTCCGTAGAAACGACCCATCGGATCGACCATCGCGTACGAGTCGGTCATGGCGTCGTTGTCCTCGGGGACGAGCTCGATGCCCTCCTGCGAGAGGGCTTGGTGCCTCTTCACGAACGCCTTGAACTCGGCGGAGCTGATGAGCAGCGGCTCGACGGAGCCGTCGTTCTGTCCCTCGACCGGCAGGACCTGGAAGATCTTCCAGCGCTCGGGCGCCATACGACGGACGTAGTCGGAGAGGTCCTCCTGATGGTTGAGTCGGGTCACCACGGTGTTGAGCTTCAGTCGGCAGCCCGCCGCCAGCGCCCTCTCGGCCAGGGCGAGCGACCGGCTGGCGTGGTGACCGCGGCCCCGGCCAAGGGCTTGCTGTGTCTGCTCGTCCGCGGAGTCGACGGAGAGCGCGACCCAGTCCAGGGCGCCGGCGACTCGATCGAGGACGAACGGGAGCCGGGCGCCGTTAGTGACGATGGAGGTCGTCACCCCGAGCCCGGAGGCGTAGCGGATCAGCTCGGGGAGATGCGGATGGAGCGTGGGTTCGCCGCCAGCGAAGTTGATCTTCTCGGCCCCCGCTTCGGCCAGCAGCCGGACCACCTCGCGTACCTCCGGGAGGGGCAGGTGTCGGCGGACGTCGCGGAACGTCGCGAAGCAGAAGGAGCAACGATCGTTGCACGCCTTGATGAGGTGATAGTTGACGGCAGAGACACGTATCCCGTGCATCGGTTCCCTCCCCGAGCTCGCGGTTGGCTGGTTGTTTCGGACGCCCGCCAGATGAGCAAGTCGCGTGCCAGGAGCGGCGATGACGGTGGGGAGGGGGTTGTCAGGGGGGCGGAGTGGCACCTGTGCGCACTTTGTGCTCAGTGCGCGGATAGTATTCGCTCGTTGCGGACACTTTTTCCTCTTGATGCTCTCTTCCACCTCCTGGGGAACCCGTTCTCGGAGGAGTTCGTGGCGGGCTGGCAGGATTTGACCGAGCAGGACCTGTTGCCGTCCCGGACGGGGGGCTGCGACGAGTGGCTCAGGTGGCACCGCGAGGTGAGGGAGTCGATGTCTGACATCGGACTTCTCGAACCCGGGCAGGTGACCGTCGCCGCAGCCGTCGGGCTCCACGAGACCGTCCGTGACCAGGACCTCACAGCGGGGCTCTCGGACTTGGCGCAGGTCGAGGGAGTTCGACCTGCGGACTTGGAGTTGGGATCCCGGGCCTCTGAGGTCACCCGGAAGCTCAGAGAGACCGCAGGGAGTTCAGCGGCCATGCAGCGGGTCCGCCACACGGCATGGGCCGCATCGTTCGGTCAGACTCTGCTCGACGTTCGGGAGCGCCAGGGGATGATCCAAAGGACCCCGGTGCTGGTCCGTGGCGAGACGGGGACCGGAAAGGAGCTGATCGCCACGGCGATCGGCTCCGCGCAGCCAGGAAGCTGGAAGAAGTTGGGATGGCAGAGAGGGCCCTTCGAGCCTCTCCACCTGGGTTCGATCCCCGCGGAGCTCGTGGCTGATGCGCTCTTCGGTCACGAGAAGGGTGCCTTCTCCGGGGCCGACGGCGACCAGAAGGGAGCCCTCGAGCGCTGTCACGGCGGAGCGGTGTTCCTGGACGAGATCGCGGAGCTGCCCCACCAGACCCAGGTCGCGCTCCTGCGCTGCCTGCAAGAGGGGAAGGTGAGGCGACTCGGGGCACGCGAGCTCTCCGATGCTGCGCCGCGACTCATCTCCGCGACCCACGAGGATCTGGACCAGGCGGTCGCTGCGGGCAGGTTCCGAGCGGACCTCCTCCAGCGGATTCGCTCGGTGGAGATCGTGATCCCCCCACTGCGTGACCGGCTCAACGATCTCGGCGAACTGGTAGAGAAGCTCCTGATGACAGAAACGACACCTGCTTCCCGGCCGTCGTTGCTCGCCCGGGTCATGGACTTCGTCCGGGGACCCGCGTCGGGCTACCGCTGGCCAGGAAACGTGCGGGAGCTTGCCGCGGCCATCCGCTCTCTGTCGCTGGGCATCGAACCCCGACTGAGGACGAGTCAGGCCCGTTCACGCGTGACTGCGGTGGGGACTCCCGACCAAGTCGAACAACCCGTTGCAGCCCTCGCGAGCCTCGCGAAGGGCCGGGTAGCAATGCGGGAGATCAAGCGGCTCTACGCGCGGGCGATGACTGCGGAGGTGGGGACGAAGAGGGAGGCGGCCCGGCATCTGGGCATCACCCGAACGACGCTGCGAAAGCTGCTCTCGGAGACCGGCGATGCCTGAGTCTCCCCCAGGCTGGCCCAAGCGACCCGACGGCTTCTACACGGACTGGGAAACCTTCTGCACGGAGGCGCTGACAACCCGGATGCGGTCCAGCGAGCGGTCGGCGGTCCCCACGATTCTTCTCGCCGCGGGTGCATCGCTCGGGGCCACGGTCCTGGTCACGCTCGCGCGCGCGAACCGCGAGGTGCTGGCCGAGCTGGGGGAGGAGTGGGGGATCAAGGCGCTGCCTGAGCTCCTGACCGGTGGCGGCGCGCTTCTCGGCGCGGCTCTCGGCTCGCTCGGGGGCGCCATGCTCTCTCGGGTACTCAGCGCCCACGCGGACGAGGCGAGCGTCGAGAAGCTGCAGCTCTCGATCGCCGCTGCCCGTCGTGAGTTCCACGAGCTCAACGGTCTCAGGGCCGCTGGCCGGCTCGATCCACACCGCCACATGGCGGCTATCGAGGTGCTCTTCGGGACGCTGGCGCAGGCGTAGGGAAAGCTACTGCCCGAGCTTGCGCTCCCGGCGCGTGCCCGCGGATCGTCGCCGCCCGTCCGCGGAGCAGCCGCCCCAGCAAGTTGGACGCGGGAGTCCCGCCCGGAGCCCTACGCAGATTTGCAAGGTCGGTCAGGGCCTGCGGGTGGAGCCGGTCGGAGAGCAGTGGGTCACCCTCTTCGCTGCTTCGTTCCCTGCTCAAGGAAGTGTGCGTCCCGGGTGGGGGCTGGCTAGGCAGCGACCGCTGAATCCACCCCCAACGCGGTCAACTGCCGCTTGAGCTGCTCGGCCAGTGCTCGCGACAGCAGTGGGGGGACTGCGTTTCCAACCTGCCGATATCGATCGCCCATGTTCCCTTGGAACTCGAATGCGTCCGGGAAGCTCTGCAAACGCGCGGCCTCGCGAACTGTGATCGTCCTCGCCTGACGGCTGTCGTAGTGAATATGGGAGTAGGTGTCCTTGCCGAGGTGCGCAGTCAAGGTCCAAGACGGCGCATCAGGATCCAGCTTCCTCCATTTGTCCACGAACGCGTCGTTCCGGTACGGGGGCACGATCGACTTGCGAAGAGAGGTCGGGTCCGCGCCCGGGTCGGCCTCCAATGCCTCTCGATAGCGTTGTCCAGCGATCCGCAGAGCGGCAGGATAGCGATCGCCATTCGCCATACGCGAGAACGTCTCGAAGTCCCGTTCAGTCCAGCGGTACCAGTTTCCGCTGACTGTGTTCCTCTTCATTGGTTCAAGAAACGGCCAGGAGCGCATACGCCTTGCCCACTCGGAGGGTCTCCTCCTGTAGGGAAGCCGGCGCTCCACCGGACGACGTCCTTGAACCCCGCTGCCAGAGAGGTGCCCGGTCAGCCGTGGCAGATCGGCGAGGGCGTCGTACGTCGTCACCGGGGCCTTGAGTCGAGCCGCGGTGGGAATACCGTCCCCCCAAATCATCCACCGGTCTTCGGCGACCGCTGCTCCCTCGAGCGCCCTTCCTCCGGATCTGTACTGCCTACGTGGAGGGGTAGGTATCGCCCTTGGTCCCAAGTCTGCACGGAACCCGACGAAAAAGAGGCGCCAACGGTCTTGAGGAACTCCGTACCATGCAGCATTCAACAGAAAGTAGCGAACGTTGTAGCCGAGAGCCGCGGCCTCCCTAGCGATACGACCCGCATGGTCGATACCAAGCATCTCGCGCATGCCCGGTACGTTCTCCATCACGAATGCAAGCGGTTCCGCCCGAGCAACGACGCCGAGGAAGTACCTGTAGAGCTGATTGCGATTGGGGTCTCGAACGCCTCCTCGCAAGACACGCAGATCATCGTCCAGAAGGCTTGCTTGCTTCGCGCGCCCCACCCTCGAGAACCCCTGGCAGGGAGGACCGCCGACAACGATGTCAGGCTTGCCCGACAGGCCGCTCAGCAGCTCTTCCACGGGGAGGCCGTTCACATCACCCTCAGCAGGGCCTCCGAAAACGCGTGTGTCCTCGTCGGCGACGTTGAACTCGAACGACCTTGCCGCAGCAGCGTCCCGCTCGACTGCTCCGACGCATCCGAACCCGGCGGCCTTGAAGCCCAGGGCCATTCCGCCTGCTCCAGCGAACAGGTCGAGCACCTTCATCTGCGATTCTCCTCTTCCTCTTTCTTGTAGTGTACAAGCATCGGCAGGACGGGCGACGCAGTGATGACGACGATGCAGCAGATGACCGGCTCCATTCCCGAGGGAGCTTCGAAGGCAGCAAGCGGAATGGGGCGCCTTCGCCCCCGGGCTCGTTTGCTGAACAGCATCGGGGCCGAACTCATCAGCAGCGAGATCGTTGCCGTCATCGAGCTGGTCCGGAACAGCTACGACGCGGACTCCAAGGAAGTCGAGATCGTCTTCACGGGACTCCGCGGCGAAGGGGAGGCCACCGTCGAGATCCGCGACGACGGCCACGGCATGAGCCGCGAGGTCCTTCTTGGTCCATGGATGGAACCGGCCACGGACTTCAAGTCCGAGAAGGGCCGGGGCCATCAGGCCGGAACCCGATCTCCGCGCGGAAGGCGGAGGCTGGGCTCGAAGGGGGTCGGACGATTCGCAAGCCAGCGGCTCGGCAGTCACCTCACCCTGTCCACGCGGACGCCGAACTCCGAGACCGAGCTTTCAGCCAGGTTCGACTGGACGGAGATCGAGCGGCCCGACCGATATCTCGACGAGATGCAGATTCCGTGGGAAGAGCGAGCCCCGGAGCAGCTCGGTGGACCAGGCACCATCCTGCGAATCAGCGGGCTGAGGGACGAATGGACTCCCGACCGCTTCGAGAAGCTGAGGGTCGCACTCGCTCGACTGGTATCTCCCGACCACGATGGAGACACCTTCAAGATCGAGCTCGTGATAGGGGGATACAGGGAGCGGGTCCGCTCCATCATCGACCGCAATCAAGCGATGTACTCGCTTCGTGGAACCGTCGATGGCTCGGGCCACGCACACATCGTTTACGGGGACCTCCAAGGGAACGAAGAGACCTGGGAGCGCGCTGTTCTCTGGCCGACGGAGGAAGGAAAGAACTGCGGACCTTTCTCGTTCCGCCTCTCCGCCTGGGACCTCGATCGAGAACCGCTTCTGCACTACCTGAAGGAGATCGAAAGCCCACTCGGACTCCGGGACTTCCGCCGGTCACTCCGTGACCACAGCGGTGTCTCGCTCTACCGCGACGGCTTCAGGACTCTTCCCTACGGGGAGCCCGACAATGACTGGCTCCGACTCGACCGGAGGCGAATCAACAACCCCACTTTGCGGCTCTCGAACAATCAGATTCTCGGGTTCGTATCGTTGACGGCGGACGACAACCCCGGCCTTCGAGACCAGACGAACCGAGAGGGCTTGGTAGCAAATGCGGCATACGAGCACCTGCGCGAGGTCGTCTGTGAGCTCCTCGGGTACTTGGAGAACCGACGTTTCGCGGCGCGCAGAGCAAATGAGATGGGAATTGATCGGGGTTCGTCGAAGCTCCCCGAGCTGACCGCCGACGTAGATCGAAGGATCGACACACTGCTCGCCGAGATGAAGGCTGGGGGCGCCCAGAGGGACTTGGGCGCACTCAAGGAGGCGCTTGACGAACGTCGCCAAGCCGAGGCGGAAACGATTCGCCTCTACTCCGGTCTGGCAACGACAGGGCAGCTTGCCGGCATGCTCTTCGCCCAAGTGGGGCACAGCATGCTGCAGTTCGAGAGCGAGCTCCGGTCGTTGGAGCTCGAGGTCACCCGACACAAACTGGAAGAGGAGGACCTCCCCGAAGGGTTCGTCGAAGATCTCGCGTGGAGCATGCAGCGGTTGAAGACGCTTGCTCGGGAGACTCGAGCCAAGCTCGAGAAGGTGGACCCGCTGGTCCAACCTGGACGCGGACGACGCCTCAGGGATGCCACTCTCGAAGAGTGCGTGCAGGTTGTTCTGGACGCATTCGCGGACCAGTTCGCCGAGTCGCAAATCAGCGTGGAGGTGGTCGGTGACAAGGAGGCGACGGTCAAGACCAATGTGAGTGTCGTTCAGCAAGCATTGGCTGCAGTCCTCGACAATGCCCTGCACTGGACAGCGACGAAGCCGAAGACCCGGAGTGAGGAGGCTCGGCTAGTTCGAATCTGCTTCGAGGCGGGAGCCATCGTCGTTGCGAACAACGGCCCCTCCATCTCCGAGGAAGACCGTCCCCACCTGTTCGAAGCACACTTCACGAGGCGTCCTGGAGCCGCGGGGTTGGGTTTGGCCTTGGCCTCGGACCTTCTCCGCAGCATCGGTGCAACCATCGTCCACCGCCAGACTGCCACCGGCCCGAGCTTCGTCATCAGCATGGCCTGAGCCACGCCAGCCCACCAATGGGCCTAGCTAGGTTCCCACAAGCGAGCGCCTACGTTTCGTCACACGAGGGCCCTCCTCCACCCGCTTGAGCGATGGGTCCCGGAGGTCCTCCAGGAAGCGCCTTTCGGTTCTCGTTGCGACGTCGATGACGTCGACTCGCGCAACCCTCCAATCCACTCCCCGAGCGTTCGCCCCGCTGGACACGGCTTCGGCGATCCGTTCGCAGACTCCTTCGAGCTCCTCAACAACAGCGTGCTCCCAGAACCGCAGGACCGTCCAGCCTTCCTGCTCGAGCATCAGAGTCTGACGTCGGTCCCGCGCGAGGTTCGTCCTCAGCTTCTCGGCCCAGAACTGCTCCCGAGATCCGGGACGAGTGTAGTCCCGTGGACATCCATGCCAGAAGCAACCGTCCACGAACACGCACACCTTGGCGCCGACGAAGACGAGGTCGGGGCGGATACCGAGAACCCGTAGCCTCAGACGATATCTGGCCCCTCTCGACCAAAGCGCGGAGCGCAACAGGTGCTCCGGTTTAGTGTTCTCCCCTCTGATCCGCTTCATGAGGTTCGAACGCTGTTTGCTGACGCCTGAGTCCTCAGGCATCCGAGGGCTCCAATCCCGCGCCATCTCTCAAACAGGCCATCAGCACCTCCCCAACTGCTCGGGCCATGAGGGGGGGAACGGCGTTCCCTATCTGACGGTATGCGGCGTTCATGCCCCCCTCGAAGACAAAGCCGTCCGGAAAGCTCTGCAGGCGGGCTGCTTCGCGGATGGTGATTGTCCGCCCCTGGTGGGAGTCGTAGTGAATGTGCGAATAGCAGTCGTGCGCCAGGTGGGCCGTAAGCGTGTGGGAAGGAAGCCCGAAGCTCAGCTTCCGCCACTTGTCGTGGAACTTCTCGAGGGGATACGGAGGAACGAACGCCGCTCGCATTTCCTCCCACTCTTCCGTATCAGGGTCCGGTGGTGACTCGGACGACTGCAGTGCCTCTTGGAACCGCCGCTTGGCAATGGAGTGCGCCTCCCTGTAGCCGTCGTTCGGCCTCATGCGTGCAAAGGTCTCGTAATCTCTCATCAAAGTCCTCGTGCGATGGCCGTGCACCAGATCAGATGCAGTGAACCCAGGCCACTCACGCATTTGTCGCTGATACTCCGTCGCAGCCGGCCCCGGGTACGGCACGGGGCGCTCGGGCTCTGAGAACGACTCGGTCCACCCAGGGCGCACGGGCAGGTCGGCGAGAGCCTCACCCACGGATGGAGCCTGCGGCAGACCGCGCGCGGGCTGTGTGATCACCTCAGCATGATTCTCGAGCAGCTGAAGCTGAGCCGTCTGATGTCTTGAGGTCACATACCCCGACGGCAAACGGTAGTCGGTGACAGGCTGGGGAAACCGAGGGCTCACGCGAAGCGACTCGTGAACGCCCAGTATCACCACCCGCTCGCGAATCTGTGGAATGCCGTACCAAACGGCGTTCAGGAGTCCATAGAGAGCCGAGTAGCGGACCTCGTGAGGTTGTTCATCCGCTCGAGAAGCTGAGGACCATCCCTCAAGACGCGAACGAACCTCCTCCGCGACATTCTGGCCCCGGAAGCGGATGTACTCCTTCACGTTCTCGAGTGCGACCGCGAGAGGACGCAGATCGCGGATGATCTCAAGTGCATCCTCGAAAAGGTTGTGTTCCCTTCCTTTCTCCGCATCCCGACCCTGCTCGGAGAGGGATCTCAGCTTTCCTCTCCCCACACGGCTGAAGAGTTGACAGGGGGGGCTGGCCACCACGACATCCACGATCTCGTCCAGCTCCTCGCCAGGAAAGGCCTCCTGCAAGGACGCATAGAGCAGTGACCGCTCCCGGACATCAGTCCCCGACACGTACGGCCCGACTCGCCCAAAGTTCGTGTGATGGGATGCACGAGCCTTGTGGTCCCGCTCGACTCCACCGATGGTTCGGAATCCCCCACCTCCGTTGACGGCGTCCAGACCGCAGGACCATCCTCCACAGCCGGAGAACAAGTCGAGTACACGGAGCGGCTCCCCTTCGCAGAGGCGCCCCAACTTGGGCTTCAGGTAAGGGGGCGGTACTGAGGTCACGACCGAGCTTCAGATCACCCCGTTCCAGCACCGAGCAGCGAGGTCTCGCAAGCCGCTGTCGTCCAGTGCTGGTATGAAGACCACCGCCGCACGGGCTCTGAAGAGCTTCAAGGCGTCGCGATGAAGCTGCTCGAAGTTCTTTCTCGCGGGGGAAGCCTCTTGTGCGGCAAGCGCTGTGTCTGCGAGTGCGAGCGCCACGCGCGGGTCTGCCGAGAGCCCCGGGCGCTCGAAGATCTGCACCAAGGTGTCTTCGGGAAGCCCGTGCACTCGCCACGCGCGATCCTCGTGCTCGGGGTCATCAAGCTTCACAGCTCGCACCCAGACGCGCTGGAAAGCGTTTCGATTGCCCCCAATGAAGCGAGCCTTCGTCCCCGAGGGGATGGTGCCCTCCTCACTCCGATGGGCCGAGAAACGCCAACTGACCACGTGCGGTGCAACGCAAAGGGTCAGGAAACTCCAGACACGACTCTGAAGAGCTTCGGAGTGGGGGATGTTGCAAGCATGCGCCAAGAGGTTACCGAGCTGGGCATCAAAGTCGCTCTTCGAGAAGACTGCGTCTGGGTATCCGAAGGACTTTGCAACCGCAGTGATCTGCCGACCGATCGACTCCAGTCGCTCTCTCGAGACTCTGGTTCCCCCGGAACCCGGCCGGCTCTCCAACCTGTGGTCATGAACCGCCAACGGCTCGAGCTCCTCGGGCTGCAGGCTGTCGAACTCAGCAAGTCGGATGGCACACGCGGAGGGACCAAGCCGGGGAAAGAGCTCAGGCATCAGACCCCCCCCGCCAGGTCGAAGCAACACGAGCCGCGAACCGGTCGGGAGCCTGTCGTACCAGACGAACCCCTTCCGCCAGCGACAGCCCCAGCATCATCAGCCAGCTGCGGACCTCGGCCCCGAGCGTCCCGGCCTCGCAGTCCTCGAGATCTGCGGCGTCGATCGAGACCTCCGCCATGAGAGTGGCATGAACGACGGTTCTGATGATGTCCGCCTGAAGCAAGTCCACGAAGTCACCGGTTCCCCTCTGCAGCGAGAGCAGGATCTCCTCTCTCCTCGTATTGAGGAAGACCACGAACGACGTCAGGAACGGGGTGTCTGGGCTCGGGTCCATCATCTCGATGAACCACGGAGCTCCCTCCAGCCCCTGTCCAGGGAAGGCATCCCCGAGATCGACGGAGTGAACCGGCATCCCACGGCTGTCACCATCGAGATCGATGCGGAGAACATCCTCCCAGATCCTGGCCCCCCGATGGTGGGCATGAGGTCCCGTTGGAAGCAGGTCATTCAGAAGTACGATCACGGTCCTGAGCTCCAGCGTCGAGGCACTCCAGGCACCGGAGACAGTGGGGGCGACCAGCGTCACCACGGGCTCTCCAGTCAGCGGCTTGACTGGAGAGCACTGAGACCATCGCGACCCAGTGGTGCCGGTCACACACTCCACCACGACACCGAGGTTTGCCGAAGAAGGAAGTCCACAGTCTCCCCGAACCCCGTTCAAGTCCATCCTCAGCGTTGTTGATGGGGTCAGGACACTGAACCGGTCCCAGCCCTTGACGCTCTCCTCGAGGCGTCCGCCCGCCTCCGCATCAACCCATTCATCGAGCTGAACTCTCTCGGAGTTGGGAACCAGGTAGGGAAGAGTTGAGGACGTGCTGCTCATGCTCCGGCTCCGGACGCAAAATCGACCTTGATGCGAACGGCGAAGTCGGCTGGCGCTACGAGACTCACAAACAGTCGTTCAATCCCTTCGGGGACCTCCACCTGCGGTCCGTTGGAGAGAGGAGTGCCGTCCACGGCCGTCCAGCCGCTGACAGTTACTCCGCCTTGCTCGGGGAGGTTTCGAGCGGAGGCACCTCCTTGGAGCAAGAACTGTGCGTCGCAAACAAGTTGTGCACCGCCGGCGCCGCTTCTGGGCACCTGAACCTCCCATGTCGAACTTGTCACCCCGTCCGACCGCGAGAGCGAGGTCAAGACGACGGACGGCTTCCGTCGCGACGGCTTGCGACCAGGGCGCGCTGACCCCACCCTTCGTCCTCCCTCAGCGCCCTCGACCGTCGAGAGGCTGCGCCCGAGCGCACGAGCGAGGAGTCCGAGGCCACCTCCAACGTCTCGCTCCTCCTCCGACTGTTCAGGGGCTCCACCCAGTCCCGCAATGGCGCGCTTGATCTCTCGGAGTCCCACGTTGACGAAGCGCTTCTCGGTGCTTCGCAGAGGTAGATTGTTGGGAACCCAGGCGTCGTGCGCAGGAGGTTCGGACTGAGCGAAAGCCCGCTCGACTTCATCGGCCTCATCGCAGATGAAGACACCTGCCCACTCCTCCTCCTCGCCCAAGTCCTTTCCCCTCAGATAGGTGACTACAAGTTCAGCCGGCCGCATCAAGGCAACCCCGTGTGCGGGCTCATCCAGGGCCGCGGAGAAGCCCGACATCCGTGGAGCACGAGCGCCGGTCATGAATGCAAGACGGCCGAGGCTGCGGGCGGGCCTCTGGCAGCGAATCACCGTGCCGTCTCCACGCTTCAGCTTTCGCATTGCTTGGGCGTAGAGGTGGAACGGAGGCACTTGGTCTGGGCCCAGAAGGGAATGCTGGAACCCTCGGTCCGTCACTGAGAACTCCATCGGAAACCTGCCGGATTCATCTGCAATCATCTTGGGCCAGAAGTGCCAAAGCAGGGTCTCGTTCAGACGCGTACGAGGGGAGAGGGCCACCCCGTCCGAATCCTCGAGGAGGAGGTCGGGTGCCAGAATCAGGACGGTGGTGCCTGGGTTCTCGCTGTCGCGCTTCGGTAGACCGAGGACTTCTCCGAGCTCGTCGGCGCGTTCTCCCGTGACGGGATGACCACCATCCACTCCCCACCAATGGCGCCCCGTGTACCTGCCCGACTCTCTGCCCTCCAGCACGTCGAAACGGTCACCGAGGTGAACCGCCACAAACCGCCGTTCTTGGTCGTAAGCGGACCAACTGTCGATGATCACCGTGCGGCACTGGCTGAAGCGGTAGAGACTTGACTTGCCGTAGCCGTAGGTACCTCCGCCGTGATGTACATCCCTGGGCGAACCCAGATTCCGTACGAAGTCAACGTAGTCTGTCGGCCTGTCGCCGGGCACCTCCTCCGGGTTGACCGGCCCACCCAACCCCTTTGTGTTGAAGTCAGCGATCTGGAGGGCGTACAAGTGCTCGCCGCCCAAGTGGCCGTTCAACAGACTCGCCGTCTCGTGACAGGGCGGGAGGTCCTTGAACACCCGCTCCGACAAACCGTGTCGGGCATCCGGCCCCAACTCCCGAAACGAGACGCTGTACTTCGGTCGCTTGCCCTCAAGCCGGGCGTCCCAGGAGTTCTGGACGGTCTCGCGAACGACGAGATCGAGGGGGTCCAAGTCCGGCTTGCCCAAGAGCCGGGCGACGCCGTCTGCCGACATCGACCCGTCCTGGGAATAGCGCTCCGACCTCAACAGCAATGGACTCATGTGAACAGCCCCCACACAGTCTCATGGTCGGTCGGGTCGATCTCCCAGGGCTCCAGATGCTCAAGAGCAAGGGTGTAGCTGACCGCCGTCACCGCAGGAGGCTTGCCGACGAGCATCGACTCCTTCAAACGGGGCGTGTCCGGGCCGATCCGAAACAACCTCAACTGGAACAACGAGTAGCGGTTCCCTCCCTCCAAGGACGCCAGAACCTCCAGCCTCGAACGTGACTCCGGCTCGACATGGAGGCCCACCGGGGAGCGCGAATCAACCTCGCGCGCGAGGTCACCGAGGCTCAGCTCCCCTGACGGATCGGCCTCGAAGACCGGGACCGCGAGCCACAGTTCGCCTCCGTCCGGGGGGTCGAGCTGTTCGAGCCGAGTGATTCTGACCTGATGGACGGGCCGCAGGCCAGCTTTGACCTCGATCGCACGAGCTCCATCCTTGATGTCGTGCCTGCCTTGGGCCGGACCAGTCCACAGTTTCAACGCCAGCGGGTTCAACTCCATCAACGTCCGAATCAGAAACAGCTCCCCGAGATCGCCCAGATTGCGATGCCTCTCCCCGAGCCCTCCGAGCCCCAGCAGCTCGACCAGATCTCTGACCGTGGCATCGACTGCAGCCGCGGGCTCGAGCTCGGCGAGATAGACGATCAATGCGCCGATGAAGTAGTCGAATGGCTTCGCGAACGCGTGGTCGCAAGTCAATGAGATACATCTGCGTTCAAGTCCATCAATGGTGAAGATGCCGACTTCCATCGTGAGGGCCCCCTTCCCCAGCGAAGACGAGGGAGGCTGCCCCTCCCCAATCTCCAGAAGGACCCGCCGAAGTCCATCGCCCGCCAAGGTGAGCCACATGCCAGGCGCGGATTCCGATGCCGGAATGGCCATCGTGGAAGTGGAGGCTCTCTGAGCCAGCCTGTTCCACTTGAGTGTCAACAGGTCAATGTCGGACAAATCTCAATCCCCTCTGTGACGCAGGAAGCGGGCGAAGTACAAGCCCAAGTGTCATTCATCGGCCAGTTGACTCAGGCGTGCTCCTGTCCGCTCGGCTGCCGAGAGCAACTTGCAGGCGTGCTGGGCCTGTTTTTTTCGACGGCACGTCCGCCCAATCGGCCGCGGCGTAGCCGGCGAGCGATGCCGCGAGTCCAGTCAACCACGGTTTGACTTCCCCCGAGGTATGAGCCCAGCGAGCAAGGTGGATCCACTCGTCCTGGGAAACGAGCATCACCCGCGCAATCGCCTCACGGTCCGCTGGAGTCAGTCCCCCCTTGTTCTTGCCAACAGTGGGCTCTCGGCTGGTCTCCCCGAGCTCGCCCTCGAGACCCGCGGCCCACGTGAGCGACAGCATCCTGATCTGGGTCCAGCACTCAGGCTTCTTGCACCACTCGGTGACGTTTCGATCACCCGCAGAGGCGATGAGGGTCTCGTGAACCACTGGAAGCCAGTCGTTGATTGTCCGTACAGTGGCGGCCGAGGGACTCTGGCGCTGCCAGACCGCGCTTAGATCCAAGCGGCCTGCTGCCCTGTGGGAGAGAAGCGCGATGGTATACGCAACCGCGTTCGCCCGGTATGCCGGCAGCTTGTGCTGCCGTGCGGCCTTCTCCGCAGCCTTGTACAGGAGAGCCTTCGCGACCACATCTCGGAAGTAAGCTTCATCGGGTCGAAAGCCGCCGACGGCCTTCCTGAAGTCGATGAAGTTCTTTTGGCCGCCCATTCCGACCACGTGCGGCTTGAGGCCCCACGCGTTGACATACTTCGCCACCCCGACCTTGTCCAACCTTTGGCTCCGCGGATGGAGTTCATCGAAGGCGCGGATCGACGCCTTGGTCCCCGCGCGAGAGCGAGCCACGGTGTAGGCACCCCTTGCACGCTCGTAGAACCACTTCGTCTTCTGGCCGGGCGTCCAGACCGACCCTGCCAATTGCTCCATCCGGATCTGAAAGGAATCATTGGCTGACAGGTCTGCGGTATTGACCCGATTCTGGGTATTCGAATACTCGCTGATTCCCTTCACCAGTTCCGGTGTTCGAGCCACGTCGAGCTTCGTGATCTTCGCCTGCACGAAGACCTCAGACAGGTCGACGCCATCGGTGTCCCGGGCCCTGTGGATCGAAGCGACCGTCTGTCCACCATTCACTACTTGGAGGCCCGTGACTTGGGATATCGCGAGGCCGCCGTCCGGGTGGTGTGTCAGTTCGAGCGACTCGACAGTTGCCGAAAGGCCGTTGTTGTAGGCCATGAATCGAGCCGGACGCTCTCGGAGGGTTCTCCGAATCCCGCTGTTCACCTTCCCCCTTGCCTGCAGGAAAGACCGCACATTCAGCTCGAGCAGTCGTGGACCAAACTCATGATAGAGCCGATAGAGCAACTCCCCAGGAATGACAGCAAGGAAGGACTCGTACTCCCCACTCGGCTGGTGCGGCGCCCTTACGCACCGCAGCGGTTCCCCGAGCCGGCCCACAAGGTCAATCGAGATCGGCTCATAGGGAAGACCCGCAGCTGAGGCACGATACAGCCTCTGCAGGTCCCAGACCTCTTTCTGCAGTTCGAGACCTTGAACTTGGGGCGGCAGGTCAAGTTCCCCGTGGAAGACGCCGTCCACAAGCAAGGTGAGGTGAACACGCGACAGCGTCGCGGAGGCATCATGAATCCGGGAGAACATGTCACGGGCGACCGTCGCAGGAGGCAGACGCTCATGTGCGCCCTCCAGCGCCAGCCGGACGACTCGAAGCGCTCGCTCTGCCGCGGTCCTGAGCGCTACAGGGGGCACACGCTGCGGCTCGGGCGAACCGGAGTGAATCGCAGCAAAGATCCCAAGCACATCACCGTGGGGGCTCAGAGACCAGGCGCTCGCCTTCAGTAGCAGCCGACCAACCTTGACGTCCAATGGAACAGCATCAAAATCCGCGACCTGACCCAGGTCTTGGAGACTCTCCAAGAACACCATCGTGAACGCCGCTTCGTCAGCCTCAGGCGACGAACGAGAGTCGGACTCCGACTGGGCGTTGAGCGTTCGCGCTCGGAGCTGCTCCACGAAGGTCAGGAAGCGGGGATCGGACTGATTCACCGTGCGTTCTCCTGTGCCTAAGCGACCAACTCGTCAGGCAGCTCGAGCTCCTCTTCAGGCTCTTGGTCGCCCAAGTCCACCTGGTAATAAAGGGCGCCAGCCTCATCATCGACTTCAGGGAAGACCATTCCAATACCCAAGACCGGGCGGTCAGCCTCGAGGGGATGGTAGTCACTGCCTTCCTTCTGAGGCGTCGAACCGGGGTCAATCAGATAGAGGACCAGAAGGGGAACGGGTCCCAGCACACTCTGCCGTTCAAACTTCCCGCCTCGCCAACTGCTCGCCTTTGGTGCCGCGCCGAGAGCCGCTCGGACGTCGATCATCAAGTCGTGACGAGACATGAGCGCTTTGATATCTGCTGTCTCCCCACCTTCGAGGTGCCTGAACATCGCCCGGTTCACGAACCTTGCGTCAGGGAGCAAAATCGAGAGGGTCCCTGGAAGCCCAACAGCAGGTCTTCCCGTCGCCGGCTCAACCAAGGCGACGTTCCATCTGTCCGCCCCGAACGACGATGAGAGCTTCTCGACGAACCCAGATAGTCCGTCCTTGTCGAACTCCGGGTGGTCGGGATGGACCCGGTACTCCTTCAGGAACGACTGGATGGAGGCACCATCTACGTCCAGCCACGCCCGACCCCCGTCGACGGTATTGGCCGGAGGCCTTCCAGTGAGCAAGGTAGTCAGCGAGGCGAGGTTCCTGTCCAGCCACCGAGTGTCGTTCCGGCGAAACCGTCTCGTCTGGATGTGCAACCCGGACCACGATACTCGCAGCTGCTTCGCGGCTCTCATCTTCGCCTTCGAGGTGACCATCATCCCTGGCGTATGGCGAATCCTGACCGCAAGGTCCAGTGGCGTAGCGAGTACCTCCCCCGAGTCTGAGCTGTACGAGGCAATGTCCTCGCGAATCTCGGCCTCGACAGTAGCCAACTGCTGAAAGGCACCGCGCATGTCTTCCGTCATCCACAGGCGTGGTAGGTCCTCGTAGCCTGCCCGGTACCCAAACCACCGGCCCATCTGGAGTAAGGTGTCATACTGGGTCGAGCTCCGCAGGAAGTAGCTGACGGACAGACCTTCAATGGTCAAGCCTCGGGAGAGGACACTCCCTCCTACGACGATGTACCTCCGGCCGAACTCGTTGCCACGGCCGTCGATGCGGGCCTTGTAGTGGAGGCGGTCGATACTGCTGGAGTTCTCGATGGCCAGCTCGATTGCCCCCGGTTGGCCCGCGGGGATCCGAAGGATGTTCTTGAGTTCCTCGATCACCTCCAAGAACGGCTCCGCCTTCAACCCGAACGTTTCCGAAGGGAGCATTCCGCGCTGCCTGTCGTGCAGCGCTTCCCACTCGGCGAGCAGCTGGCTATCACCCCCCAGCAGCCGAGCGGTCAGGGCGTCAACGTGGTCCGAAATCACGCGCGCGAGCATCTGATGGGCGATGACACGGACGGTGGTGTGGACAAGCATCGATGCGTGCTTCGACGTCTGGCCACGCAGACTGCGGATCGCCACGGAGAGAAGGAACCATGCGATTGCATCCTCCAGTGACCGGGTCATCTCAGGGGCCCAGTAGTCGGCCAGCTCTGGCTTTGATTCCCCCTTCTTCACCTTGGGCGCCTTGGTGGGCCTCAAGAAGTCCACCTCCTCTGCCGGGATGTCGTGGATGACGTTGAGACCTGCGTCACCATCGTCTTCGGCATCGGTCAGCCCCCTTCCGAAGAGTCTCTCCGTGCCGAAGTAGGTGGGGGGCGGTGGAAGCGACACGATGAAGTCTCGGGGGTACAGGTCCTCGGGACGAGAGGGATCGATTGTCGGGTCGATCAGTACGTTCGCAAACGGCGTCGCCGTGTATCCGACGTAGGCATGAAACGGCAGAAGCCCCAGAAGACGGCGGACCGCATCGTTGATCGCGGTCACATCCGCGTCTCTGGTGGCCGCGTTGACGCTCGCCTGGTCACACTCATCATCGATCACGAGGACCTTCATGCTTCGGCGATTGGCACTTGAGGTTTCCTCCAGACGCGTACACAGCTTCTGAAGAACGTGTTTGTTCTTCTTGACCACTGCCAGGCGCACATGCCCCTTCCTCAGTGGAGCAAAACCGACCTTCTTCTTGTCGTCGAAGTCGGAGGTCTCGTCCGTCAGCTGCTCCCAGAACCGCTTGTTGTTCCGGAGCAGATCCGCCGCCGCCCGACCCTGGGTCTGCTCCCTGAGGACGTTCGTGAGTCCCGCGAGGATGACAACGAAGTTCCATCCTGCGTCCGCCGCTTTGGCAATGAGCCCCATCATGTTGGCGGTCTTGCCGCTCTGGACGTACCCGAGCACAAGCCCACGGCCACGCGCCGTCCCGTTCGCAAGGGACGGAAGACGGTCGTGGATCCGGTCGGTGAAGTGGTTGATGGCGAAGATCGCATCCTCATCAAACCCGGGTTTGGCACTCAAGTTGTGTTCGTACATCTTCCAGTGCTGCGCCAGGTTCGGGACCTTCTCCTTGTGCTCCACAGGCCCAGTGCTGACTTCCACCAGCGTTCCGATCTGGCGGTTCACGATCTTCAGGGCCTCGGCGATCGGAACGGCGAGCTTGGTCCGAATGAGCTGTCGATACGCCTCGTCAAAGGCCAGCACGGGGTTGTTGACCTGCTCTTCCATGACTGCATCCGCAGCTTGGTGTGCACTGGTTCCACTGGACAGCATCTCCTTCCGGAGCTGTCTGACGAAGTACTCAACCTTTATTGGATCGGGATGGGTCAACTTCAGGGTCCCCAAGGAGCGGAGTGTTGCCGTGTTGCTTCCGGCACATCTGTGGGCTTCATGGCTGGCGATGCCATACTACCGGGTAAACGGTGGCATGGAGCGCACGCCTCGCAGCTTGCCCTTGTCGTCGGCTGCAGCTGTACGTGGGTCGTTCCCCTACCGTCGTTTGAGTCTCCGTCGCCCACACGGACTTGCTGATGGTGCCTGCGAGCGGGGTTGCGGCGCCCCACGAGAAACGCGGATGGAGGCGGCCCACTCCGCTCGGGCAGATCCACCTCGTCGGGGTTCGATCTGCGGGCACGGCCTCACCCGCCGGAGCGATCAGCGTGCCCACCCCCTGTCCGGGGAACGCCAGACGGCCCGGTTCTCGAGTCCGCCCGGAATCGCGGTTGGGAAAGGGAACGGGATGGAACCGAATCACTCCAAGTCGAAGCGGGGCAAGACTCCGCCGACTTCGCGCTCGCGTAGAGGTCATCGGGGCGGTCTCTGCTTGCAGAGCGGCCGCTAGGGCCATCGCCGGATGAGCGTCGATTGGAGCGTTTGAGCATCGCCACGAAGATCGCACGCATCGAGCTGCGCGCAGCGCCCGCCCTTGGGGCCGCATCCGCTGCGCGGCAGAGCTCGCGCGGCCGTTGGTCAGCGCGTTCGTTCTGGACGCTGTGAGCGAGGCGCGGAGCAAGTCATCGCGTCGTCGCCAGCGAAGGTCACCTTGCTCCTGAGAGCTCACACTCGCGGGCCGCTACGACATCAAGCGGATGATCGGCCGCCCCCCTCCCCCAAGAATCCTGACAATCCCACCCCCCACCTTTCGTCCCCCCCATTGCGCACCTCAGCGCACCGAGGACGAACCCATGATCAACCCCCACTCCTTCCCCACTTCGCCCACCGCCTCGCGCGACCTCTCCTCCCTCCCAACCACCGGGCCCTGGGAGGTCGGCGTCCTCGTGACCCCCGAGGCTGGGCCGGACGTCGACGGCATGCTCCTCGTCGTCGACGCGGACTCCGGCCGGCTGCGGTACGCCGAACCCCTGGTCGCCGGTGCCTCCCTCGGCCCTCTCCTCGCCGCCGCCGCCGCTGCGCCGCCTGCGCCGCGCACCCCCGGGCGCCCCTCGGCTCTCAAGGTCCGCTCATCGCTCCTTCCCCTGATCGCCCCCGTCGCCGCCGTCCTCGGCGCCCCTCTGCAGGTCGTCGAGGCCCTCCCCGGCGTCGACGCCGCCGGAGAGGAGCTCCTCGCTGCCTCTCACCTCCCGCTGCCCCGGGCTCCCGAGGCTTGGGAGCCCCTGATGGGCCGGCTGCTCACCAGCCCGCCCTGGAACGTCGTCACCGACGCCGTCCGCTTCCAGTTCCCCGACGAGCCTTCCCTCGCGGGCTGGGTCGCCGTCGTCGTCGGCGCGGCCGGCGGGGAGAAGGGCGTCATGCTCTTCCCGTCTCCAAAGGACCTCGATGCCTTCCTGGACTGGTGCGTGCACCGCGTCATCGGCAGCAGCTCCTTCGATGCCTGGGGCCTCAACCTGGACCCGCACGAGGTGCTCCCGCCCCGCGCCGTCCAGCTCCTCACCGGCGTGGGCCTCGCCGACAGCTCCGTCGCCCTCCACATCTTCGGCTTCGACGGGAGCGCAGCCCGTCTGCTCCAACCCGAGGAGGAGATCCTCTTTGCGCGTGCCGTCGAGGCGGTCCTGGGTCTCGTCGACCAGGAGCGCGCCGCGCTCCTCGACCGTCCTGCACGCCGGTCCGTCCCCACCGGCAGCGGACCTCTCCTCGTCGCCTCCAGCGGCAGCGAGCGACGATCGCCGTCGGCCACAACGCCCCCGCGCATCGATCCTCACCGGCCCTCGCCCGCCAGCCCGCAGCGGGACGACTCCAGTTCCCGAGGCCCCCGCATCCTCGTCGACGTCCCCCACCGCGCCATGACCACCACCGTCTACACCGGGGAAGAGACCATCGAGGGCGTCGTCCTCAAGCTGAACCGGCGGGACATCCCCACGATCGCCCGGCGCCTCGCCGGGGTCGACCGGGTGCAGCTCCAGCCCATGGGCGACATCGACGCCCTCGTCGCGTACTGCGGCGACGTCGAGGTGGGCGTGGTCAGCTTCTTCCAGTGGGGCCGCGACGCATGGGCGCGCATCCGGGCGGCCCGCGGCGGACTCCTCATCCTCTCGGGAGGCGGCCCCCACGCGACGTCCCTCAGCGTCGAGGACATCCAGTGCGCGGTGAAGGTCGCCTGGGTCGACCGAGTCTGAGCGCGTCCTGCGAACCTCCATCGCTCCGGGCCTGACCGACGCGGCGCCTCACACATGGGCGGTAGGTCGGCGCAGCCCCGACGCGGACCGCCTACTCCACTCCGTTCAACCCATCCACGACCTCGAACAGGTCCCCCACCGCGTAGTGGTCCACGGCGACGAGGTTCGGGATCTGCCCCCGCTCCGCCATGCACTCGTCCACCCGCGCCGCGAGCACCTCCTCGGCGTTCGCGACCACCGCGTTCGCCTCCGTGCTCAGCGGGTTCGAGACCCAGTGGTTCACGAGGAAGAGCGGGCTCTCCTCCGTTCCGCGGTTCGGCGCGCACGAGAACGCATCGACACTGCCGAACGAGTACGGCGTGTCCTGCCAGACATCCCAGGCGTGGTGGTACCAGGCGGGCGGCGGACCCCTCGACTCGGCGCCGACGACCATCCGCTGCCCCGCATCCAACATCTCGGCGAGCGTCGGCCACGCTCCGCCGTCCCACGAGTACATCGACTCGGTCAGCCCCGCCGCCTCGAACGCGGCCGCCGTGTCCTCCGCACTGACCGCATCCTGGAAGATGATTGCAACCACCTCATTGGGGTTCTCCTCGAGGAACCCAGCCACCCCCTCCAACGCATCCACCAGCGGCCGACTCCCCAGCTGGCAGTACGTGTGACACAGCACGATCTCGTCGCCGTCGTAGTACGTGTCGAACATCATCCCGCGGATGCCGTCGTCGAGCTGGCGCTCGATGGAGAACTGCTGGTTCGGGGCGATCCAGCCGTCCTCGGCATTGGACATCGAGTTGTGCGTCGACGGCAGCGCCACGGTGTCGAACGGGCGGTCGCAGAGAAGCGGAGAGCCGTTGCACGCCCGGGCGGAGCTGCTGCTGTCGTCGTCGTTCGGGGCCGAAGTGGAGTCGTCGTCGTTTGCGGCGACGCACCCCGCGAGGCCGACCAGGGCGATGCACACGGCGGCCAGAGCGGACATGCCACGGTGGGCCCGGGGCCCCTCCGAGGCTGGTGACGCCGCCCGCGTCGGCCAGGACACCCCGTCCGCTACTGAGTCGTCTGTTCCCACCCCCGCAGTGTCGCAGGTTCTCGCACGGTCGCCCTGCGAGCAGCTCGTGACGGCGGCTGTCTCAGGGGCCCGCGCTTCGGCCCACGCCGCCTGGAGCTGCCATCGGTGTCACTCAGCCGGCTGGCGTCCTCGCCGACGCGCTCGGTTGGCGACCACGAGCTCTTGCTTCGAGGCGACGACCTCAGGTCGGACGAGCCATGAGCGGATCGCCCCGGTCGACCGGTCGTGTTCCTCTGCCAGCTGGGTCACGGTCGCCCCGTCGGCCCACCCTTCCCGCAGCTGAGCATCCTCGGTCTCGGTCCAGGGCGAGCCCCTACGCGCAGGCCCACCCTCCGCCGCGCCCGTGCTCGGCCGCGCCAACGCCGCCGGAGCGAGCATCCGCCCCAGGGATCGATGCACCTCCGCCCACTCTTCCCGGGTCAGCGCGACCTCGCCCACTCCGACCGAAAGCCTGAGCATCGCGGCAGGCCCCAGTCCCTCAGATCGGATCTCCACCACCCGGTCGCCCAGGGTCACCCGCAGCCGTTCTTGCACGTCCATCGCGGCTCCTTCTCAGGGGGGCGGCGACCTCGCAGCACCCTCCACCGGATCCAGGACGAAAGACACCTGCGCTCGCTGTCAGGAATCGCGCGCCCGCCGCGCCTCCTCCTCCAGCGACGCCACCAGCCCCTGCGCGGAATGCCCGTCCCCCACCGCTGTCGCCGAGACGCGGAGCAACGTTTGCGCCCGCGTGAGGGCGACCCAGATCAGCGGCGTCCACACGCTCTCGTGGTTGGCAAAGGCGTCGAGGCCGCAGACGGCGACGACCTCCGCCTCGTAGCCCTTGAAGCCGTGCGGCGTCGTCACGACCACCCGGTCGTCCGTCGGGTCGAACCGCCGGCCCCGCTGGCTCACCGCCGGTACTCCCAGCTCGCTCAGGCGCTGGACGACGCGCGCGCAGCGGTCCTCGCCAATGGCCAGTACGCGGATGTCCCGGTTGCGGACCCCGTCGTCCCTCCAGGCGCGGACTCGCTCGGCGAGCGCCTGCTCCTCATCGGCGCGCCTGTCGAACACCTCCACCTCCGGAGCCTGGCCCGACGCGACGCAGAAGTTCGCCCGCCAGCGCCCCTCCGCGTCCTGCTCGAGCAGATCCGCCTTCCGCAGCTCGGTGAGGTCCCGGTCCTGGGCCAGCGGGGCCACCCGGTCGAGCAGGTTCAGCGCGAGCTCCGTCGCTTCGCGCGTCGTGCGGAAGTTCTCACGCAGCACCTCCGACCGGCCGCGCATGTCGAGTCCGAAGGACGACCACACCGGCATCGAGCGGCCGTACACGTTCTGCGCGTTGTCGTAGAAGATGCGCACCGGGAGGCCGTCCGTCCGGTCCACCAGACCCAAGAGCAGCTCCAGCACCTCGTGGCCGAAGTCCTGGGCTTCGTCGATGTACAGCAGCTCGAAGCGGGGGCCCGGGACGTCGACCTCCGAGAGGGCCTGCACGTGTCCGAGGTAGTCCCAGGGCTCGTCCGGGGGCGGGATCCGGTGTTCGGCGAGGAGGCCGCGGAGGAGCTCGCCCACGTGGAGCAGCTGGACGCGGTCTTCAGGGAAGCCCTCCTCCGGACGCACGAGCGACCAGGAACGACGCAGCAGGTCGTCGAGGTGAGGCGCGAGGGAGTGGTTGCCGAAGAGCACGGTCGCGGTCCGGTCGGGGTGCTGGGACAGCTCGACTGCGGCCCAGCGCGCGAGGACGATGGTCTTCCCGCTCCCGGCGACGCCGCGGACGAGACGGGGGCCCAGGTCCTTGAACCGTCGTGAGACGAGGAGCTCCTGCTGGCGCGTCAGGGTGCGTCGCCCGGCGCGTCGGGCCCGAATCTGCTCCCCGAGGCGCGAGGGGTCCCGCGACACGGGGCGGTCAGCCGCGCGGTCTGCCGGGATGGGGCCAGTCCAGGTTGCGGTCGGTGGGGCGTGGGGGTCCACTCTAGGGTCCGGTGCGCGTCGCTCGAAGAGGCCGCCCTGCTCGGTGGCGTCCAGGCTCACCAGCTGCCCCCGGCGGACGGCGAACCGGGCCAGCGTCGGTCGGATGGCCCGCAGCCAGCGCGCTTCGAGCTCCCGCGTCGTGGCGAGCAGGATCACCATCTGCCGTGCCCGGGACAGCGCCACGTTGACGAGGCGGCGGAACTCGGGTGGGGGCCAGCCCCCCATCTTCACGACATCGAAGACGACGACGTCCGCCTCGGCGCCTTGCTGGGCGTGAGCCGTCGAGCAGGTCCAGCCGGCGAGTCCTGCGTCCTCGACCACGGCGCGCGCGTGCTCCGCCTGGGCGCGGTACGGGGTGATGAAGAGCCCCTCGGCGGCGCGCAGCTCGGGGTACCCGGTCAGGAGGCTGCGGAACACGTCGAGGCCGCGGGGGCGGATCCAGCTCCCACGCTCGACCCGCTCAGCGCCGGTGGCGATGTCGTCGCCGTCGTCGAGGACGACGTGGAGCGCCCGGGGGAAGTGCGCCAGGCGGCCGCCCTTCGGCCAGGCCCTCTCGGGGATGGAGGGTGCGTCGGCGAGGCGGTCGTCGTAGGAGAGGCGCGACACGGTGGCGCGGACGTCAGGGTGCATCCGGTGCTGTGTCGTCAGGAGCCGGACGTGGGGGCTCTCGGGGTCGGCCCCTTCGAGGCCGGACAGGGCAAGCCAGCGCTTGACTGCGGGCTGGAGCGAGCGGGCGGCGACGCAGATGGGAGAGAGCTGGCGCGGGTCGCCCACAAGGACGACACGCCGGGCGGCGAGGAGGCCGACGGCCGCTGCGGTGGCTCGGGGGATCAGGCCCGCCTCGTCCACGACGACGGTTGTGAACGGGGCGCGGCCGGCGGTGACGAGGTGCTGGCCCGCGGAGCTGACGAGGGCGCGCAGGGCGCTGTGCAGGGTGGTCACGGCGACGCGGGGGGCATCGTCGTCGAGGATGTCCGCGAGGCGGGGGACGCGACCGAGGAGGCGGCGGCGCACGAGGGTGGTGCGTGCGCGCTCGCGTGAGGAGCGGGCGCGGTCCAGGGACGCGTCGAGGTGCGAGATCTCCTGGACGGTGTCTGCGCCGGCGACGACGTCGAGCAGGCCCTCGGCTTGGTAGCGGCGGGGGTCGACGCGTCCGTAGCGGCGCATGAGGTCGCGGCGCCGATCCAGGTGGGCGGCGAGCCGCAGGGCGACGTCGTCGGTGGCGCGGTTGGTGGTGGAGACGACGAGGATGCGTTCGTGGGGCTGGTCGAGGAGGGCGGCCACGCGCCGGACGAGGGTGTGGGTCTTGCCGGTGCCGGGTGGTCCCCAGAGGAGGCCCCAGGACGAGGCCCAGGGCCCGGCTGGTCCTGGGAGAGGACGTCCCCTTCGCCAGCCGACGGCAGCCTCGAGGCAGCGGCGGAAGCGGTCGTGGACGGGCTGGAAGCCTGGGCTGTTCAGGAGGGTCGCCGGGGCGCGGAGGAAGTCGAAGGGGTGGACGTCGCCCTGGCCGACCCGCGGGCGGTCGGGCGGTGGGAGGTGGACGAGGACGACGCCATGCTGCGCGTCGAGCACCTGAGCTCCCCACCCGCCGGACAGCATGTCGGCCTGGAGCCGCGCCCCCCGCCAGTCCACCTCGCGACCCCGCCGGCGCCCAGTGCCGACGACGAGGCGCCAGAGTCCCTCGTCGGGATCGAGGCAGTCCACCTCGTAGATGCGCGCCGAAACGGGCGCCCGCTGGACTCGCCGCTCCACTCGGATGGCCTCACGGACCTCGGCGAGCGGGTCGCCCGTCCGGTCGCGGCCGGTGACGGGGACGAGTCCGAGGTCGGCGGGAACAGACACATTGCAAGCATGGTGGAAGGGGGAGGGGAGGTCGAATGGGGGTAGTCTCCCGCCAACCCTGATGAGCACCCTCGCCGCGTTTCGACCCGTCTCTGTGGACGCCCTAGGTTTCCTCGCGCAGTTCTCTGTGCGACAGGTTGGCTTCGTCACGCTGCCGGACGCCTATCTCGAGGCCATCCGCGCGTGGGGACTCTCGACTCACCAGGGGTGGTATGCCGTCGAGAGCTGGAACGGCCGGGATCTGGACACGCTCGTCAACGAAGGGGTAGCTCTCGGGGCCGACTCCAGTGACATGGGACGTGCCTGGCTCCGTCTCGCCGAAGCGAGTGTCGAAGCGGCGATCTGGTAGCCGGGTTTCACGACGAGATCCCGGTGGTGTCGACCCCGGCGAGCTTCGCCCGGGGAGTCACGGACCTGTTGCTCGCCGGCGACCTCGAACCCGCGCTGCGCTTCGTCCGGGGCGCGACGTGAGCGTGGCACCCGGTGTCAACGGCGGCACGGCGGGGAGGGGCTCATGAGGATCTCGTGCGCATGCGGCTCGTTCGTCGTCGACGACGGGTCACCGAGTGAGTTCAAAGCACACTTGAGACCCGATGCCGTAGACGGACCTTACTCTGACGGACTCGCGGCAGAGACCGAGAGGATCGCTCGGGAGTTCGCAGCCTCACCGGCAAGCGAAGCGGAGGTCGGACTCAAGACTTCGCTCGAGGAGTTCGGCATGGTCGGAGTCCACCTCGAGAGAACGGTGTACGAGTGCCAGAGCTGCGGTCGACTCATCCTCTCGAAGCGCGGCGGCGGTTGGGCCTTCTACGTCCCCGACGGTGAGTCACGCGGGGTCTTGAGTTGAAGGAGTCCACTCCCGACCCGCGAGCCGTTTGTGATCGACTCCCCCTGGACACCTGGGGGCAGGTGCTCGAGGCTCCTCCCGACGAGCCCGGACTCCTCGCAGTCCGCGTCGAAGCGAGCGCCGGGGACAGCTTCCTCCTCATTACCCTCGACGTCACCGGGACCCACGACACCTGGCACCCGAACAAGGAGGATGTCCTCGAAGCGCTCTCGACGATGCGCATCGCCTGGTCCTGATCGACCTACCCCACCCCCACCCACAGCTCCATCCTGGGCTCCTCCGACGCCATCGCCTCGCGCGGCACCACCTCCAGGTCGCAGCCCATCGCTCTCCGCCCCGACCTCGGCAGCCAGCTCGCCCACGCGTAGTTCACCGTCTCCACGATCTGGTCCAGCGGCCCCCGGTGGTCGAACACCGCGTACAGCCCCGGCTCCACCGTCACCTCGAGCGCTCGCGCCCCGAACACCGCCCCGCCGTCCTCCACCGCCGCCACGTACGCCAGCGTCTGCTCCGGGCCGAGCTCCAGCCGCTCCTGGCTCGCCGCCGCCACGCCGTACAGCGTCTCGGGCACCCCGCCTCCGCGCTCCAGCGCCTCGAGCACCGCCTCCCACAGGGCCACGATCGGCGTGTCGTCCTCGAAGTCCGCGCCGACGCCCCACCCCACCAGCCGCAGCGGCTCCGTGCGCTCCACCAACCTCGGCTCGTGCGTCACCCCCCGCGCGCGGTGCGCCAGCGACCGCGGCGTCGCCCTCAGCAGTCCCGGCTGGCCCCGCAGCGACGCATCTCGGCGGTAGCGTCCCGGCGGCACCCCGAAGTACGCGCTGAACGCCCGGGTGAACGCCTCCTGGCTCCCGAACCCCGCCTCCATCGCCACCTCGAGGATCCGCCGGTCCGTCCCCCGCAGCTGTCCCGCCGCCTCCGTCAGCCGCCGCTTCCGCACGTACCCCTTGAGGCTCTCCCCCAGCGCCGCCCCGAACAGCCGATGCAGCGCGAACCGGTTCAGCCCCGCCGCCGCCGCCACGTCGTCCAGCGTGAACGGCTCGGTCAGCCGCCGCTCGATGTAGTCCACCGCCCGGCCCAGCCGCTCCATGCTCACGTACATCGCTGCCTCCGCCGCCGGCAGCTCACCACACCCAGGGCACGAACATCCGCGTCCGGGCCGCGTACTCGTCGAACTCCTCGCCGTACCGCTCCGCGAGGTACGCGTCGAGCGCTGGGATGTGCTGGACCACGAACCCCACCGTCATCACCACCGGCACCACGAGCGCCCACGGACTCCCCGTCAACGCCGCGAAGGCCGTGAACAACACCGTGTCGCCGAAGTAGTTGATGTGCATCGCGTGCCGGAACAGCCCCTCTGTGTAGAGCCGCCCGCGGTGCGCCGGGTCCTTCTTCCAGACATGGCGCCCGTACTCCGACCCCGTGTTCAGCCACGACCCCACCGCGTAGGCCACCAGGGCGACGCCGTCCCAGACCCCCAGGGGCCCGTCCGCCCCGCTGCCGAGCCACGCCATCCCCGGGTGGATCGCCCCGAACAGGCCCGTCACCATCACCGCCTCGCTCCACGCGAACCGGCGCTTGAGCAGCACGAGCATCCCGAACGTGGCGCGGGCCCAGTAGACCGCGGAGCAGGCGAGGAGGGCGCCATCCCGCGGCGAGAGCGCGCCGTCGCGGGTCAGGAGCCACCCCGCCACCAGCACGGCGAGGGCGTGCATCGCCGAGGCGAAGGAGCGGGGAAGGAGCGTGGTCTCGGTCTGTCCGTGCATGGGTCTCTCCAGTCAGTGACCCAGGTGTACGTCGGCTGTCCGGCCGGGTTTTGACATTCCGTGCAGCAGTCGCGACCGCCCGACGACCTACCATCCCCCCATGCCTGTCTCGTTCGCGCGCATGGTCGACGGCACGGCCGACGACTACGCCCTCCTCGACCGCCAGGAGACGGCGTACGCCGCCGGCACCGCGGACCGCGTCCTCGACCAGCTCCGCCTCCTCGACGAGGGCGTGAGCGGCTACCAGATCTCCCGCCTCGGCCATTCCCTGCAGACCGCGACCCGCGCCCACCGGGTCGGCGCAGACATCGACATGGTCGTCACCGCGCTCCTGCACGACATCGGCGACGTCCTCGCCCTGCACAACCACGGCGAGGTCGCCGCCGCCATCCTCGCGCCCTTCGTTCGGGACGAGTGTGTGTGGATCGCCCGTCACCACGGCGTCTTCCAGATGGCCTACTACGCCCACCACCTCGGCGGAGACCCCGACGCCCGCGCGCGCTGACTCCGCCGCCGGGCCGCGCCCGCTCCTACAGCGCCCGCCGGATCGCCTTCACCATCCACCCCAGCACCGGCACTTGCTCGTAGACCATCGCGCCGAGGTCGAAGTGGTCCCGGTGCCACACGACCAACCCCGCCTGGTCGAAGCGCAGGTGGGTCATCCCCGGCAGCACGATGCTCTTGCGCGGCCGCTTCAAGGTGAGGTGCATCGTCCAGGGCAGCGCGACCTCGTCGCCGTCGCCGATCGTCCCGTCGAAGACGAACCGCAGCTCCCGCACGTTGCGGTTCAGGCGGTCGAAGTAGGCCTCCAGGGCCGCCCGCCCCTCGACGCGATGCGCCGGGTCCACGAACACCACCTCGTCCGCATACAGGCCCGACAGATCCGTGGGCGTGTCCGCCGCGAGCCGGTTGAACGCGTCTTGCACCGCAGCCACGTCTCTCATTCCGGGACCGGTTCCCATCCGCAGCCCACCTCCCACATGAAGTCGCGGTTCGCGTCCTCCTCCGCGGACCACGTGCTGAACCAGTCGTTCGCGCGGGTCTGGAAGTCCGCCACGTCGGCGTCCGTCGAGGCCGCGGCGTTCATCGCCTCGCCGTTCAGGTCGATGAGCCCGTCTGCCTTCCCCAGGCCCGGGATCCGCGTGCTCAGCCGACCGATGTCCGTCGTCTCCGCCCACGGGTCCACGTCCGGGTCGAAGGGCCGCAGCCCGTCCACGTCCGACCACGCCTCGATCCACGTGATCTGCCCTGCATCGTTGAAGGTGAACTCCTCGTAGATCGGGCACCCGCGTCCCTCGTGGGCCTCGTCCTCGTAGTAGAAGACGACCTTGCAGCGCCCGAAGGGCTGGGTGTCGAAGAACCGGCAGTCCCGCTCTGGGATGGTCGACGGGTAGAACCGCAGCAGCGTGTCCGTGGCGATGATGTTGTCGAGGCCGTACGCCGTCAGCTTCAGCCAGGGCCACCACTCCCAGCGCGCGACCAGCTCGCCGTAGGGCATGTCGTCCACCTCGAGCTCGCTCGCCGTGTCCATCGAGTCGAAGTACGCGCTGCTCCAGTCCGCGTAGTACGCCGCGTCCATCGTCGGGGACAGGCAGGGGGACAGGGCGTCGTCGCCGGCGCAGGGATCCGGAGGGTCCGCGGGCTCGGGCGCGGCGGACGGGCACCCGGCGAGCAGCGCGGTCGTGACGAGGAGGAGTCGCATCCTCCACGGATAGCACCGCGCGGGGAGGTTCATCGCCCCCAACGCGGGGGGCACGCCGCAGAAGCGTCCGGCGGTCACCGAGTCTCCGCTTGCCGCAGACGCAGTCCGAACACCGAGCTGTCCTCGCGTCTTTATTCGGTGCCTCGCCGCAGGTGCAGTCCGAACACCGATCCACCCCCATGCGGCAGCTGCCCGTCGAGCTCCTCGTGCAGGGTGGGCAGAGCGTGGAAGGGGACCGCGGGGTAGGCGTGGTGCTCCGCGTGGTACGGCATGTTCCACAGGAACCAGTCGAGCAGCGGGTTCCCGCCGAAGCTGCGCGTCCGGTCCAGCACGTCGCCGCCCTCGGGCAGGCCCCGGTGCTCGCAGGTGATGTGCACCGACAGGAACGCATGTCCCAGCCACGCAGCGCCGTACCAGCGGAGCAGCTCCGGCACCCACCACACGCCCGCAGCGATGAGCGCGCCGTGGAGCAGGAACAGGACGCGCGAGTCGCGCACGATGCCCGCCCGGTCCCCGGGCTCCGCGAAGGGGAGCGCCTTCGTCCAGACGGCCCAGGGCGGGTTCACGGTCGTGAGGAGCAGCCAGCCCGTCCTCGCCAGGAGCACCGGCAGGCCGGACACCGTCAGCAGCCACATGAAGCCTCGCGGCCACCGCGCCATGAACGCCATCCCCCCGAGCTCCGGGTCGTTCGCGAGCTCGTGGGTGTGGCGGTGGTGCGCGTGGTGGAAGCTCCGCATGAGCGACGGCCCGAAGAGCTGGACGAACGACGCCGTCCACGACACGACCCCGTGCAGGCGACGCGACTTGAACGGGGTGCCGTGGCAGCACTCGTGGAGGGGGCCGAAGAACGTGTACTGGACGAGGCCCGCCGCGACCATCGCCGCCACCAGAGGCCAGCCCCCTGGCGCCATCACCAGGACCCCCGTCGTCACCAGAAGGAGCGTCGCCTGCACCGCGAAGCGCACCGCCCCGGGGCGATCCCGTCTCTCGGCGAGGGCGCGCAAGCGCTCGCGAGGTACGCGGCCCGTGGTGGTGAACTCAGCGTCCATGGGGCGAACCTTGCATCACGGTGGGCTGGCCCGCGAGGCAGCAAACCGTTGCGCTCCCGCGGGCGACCCGCTCGTCGATGGCGAGCAGCGCCTGCCGGGCCGAGGCTCCGCCGCAACGCACTCGCCTCACCGGTACCGTGGCCTACCGGAGGTCCCCCCGTGCGCCTTGCCCTGCTGCTCCTGCTCTCCGCCTCGCTCATCGCCTGCCCGGGCGTCGACGACGACGACGCGACCGTCAACGACGACGACGCCGCTGACGACGACGACGCTGCTGATGACGACGACGCCGCTGACGACGACGACGCTGCCAACGACGACGACAGCGGCGATGACGACGACGCGAGCCCCCCTCCGCTGGCGTTCCCCCCGACGTCCATCTGGTACCAGGACGTCTCGTCGGCCCCCACCCACGCGGACTCGGACGCGGTCGTCGCCTGGATGGCTCAGGACGGCAACAGCTTCGAGCCCAACAACGAGTTTCGGATGACGCTGGGGTTCAACATCTTCAGCACCGACGACCCCGCGACCCTGCGCGACTTCACGCCGACCGACGACTTCTTCGTCGGCTCCTGCGATCCCGGCCGCGTCCCGGTTCCCCCCGGCGGCTCCCTGGAAGACGAGGTCGACTACGCCTGCAGCTCCGACGGGGACTGCCACCTCCTCGTGCACTACCGCCCCGCGAACCTGCTGTATGAGATGTGGCGGGGGGACATCCCCGGCGGGAGCCACGACGGCGCCGAGTTCTTCGGCGGCTGCATGGCCGTGTGGGACCTGGAGCGCGACTACGGCTGGAACACGGCCAGCGGCCTCGACCACGACGCCATGGGGCGCGGCGTCGACTGCACCAGCGCGGACGCTGCCGGCTACCCCATCTCGCCTCTGGTGTTCACGCCGGAGGAGCTCGCCGCGGGGGAGATCGCCCACGCCCTGCGGTTCGTCCTGCCGAACCGGAACATCCGCGAGGACATCTACGTCGCGCCGGCGACCCACTCGACCCCCGCGACCTCCGGCCCCGCGACCGCCCCTCCGTACGGGGCCCACTTCCGCCTCAAGCCCCAGGCCGCGCTCGAGGCCACCCACTCCGACGTCGACTTCGGCGCGCTGTCGCCCGGGGCCCAGGTGATCGTGACCGCCCTGCAGACCTACGGGATGTTCCTCTCCGACGGAGGAAACATCGCCCTGACCGGGGCGTCCGACCTCCACTCGGACATCAAGTACTGCGACCACGACCGCTTCACCTGGTGCGACGACGACCCGGACCGCCTGCTCCACGAGCACGACCTGAAGTTCCTGCGCATCACCGACTTCGAGATGCTCGACCACGGCGGCCCGGAGCGCACCTGGACCGGCGACTGCACGCTCCTCTACTCCTACGACGACCAGGCGCTGACCGTCACCGAGAACTGAGGCCGCGGGAGGCAGCGACCGTTCCGGGCCCCGGCGCCTTCCCGCCACCCGCTGTCACCAGCGCGCCTCGCGCGTCCCCACCATCCCCTGCGACCTCGTACCCTTCGGCCATGTCACTCCCCGAAGGCGTCTCCCTCTCCTCCGAGTCCCCCCCGGTCGCCCGCTGCTTCTGGGGCAACTCGGACCCGCTCTACGGCCCGTACCACGACGACGAGTGGGGGTTCCCCGTGGACGACGACGTGCGGCTGTTCGAGAAGATCTGCCTCGAAGGATTCCAGTCGGGGTTGTCCTGGATCACCATCCTCAAGAAGCGGCCCAACTTCCGCGCCGCGTTCCACGGCTTCGACATCGACAAGGTCGCCACCATGGGCCCCGAGGACGTCGAGCGCCTGCTGCAGGACGCGGGGATCGTCCGCCACCGCGGCAAGATCGAGGCAACCCTGAACAACGCCCGCGCGGCCCTGCCGCTCCGGGACGAGTTCGGCTCGCTCGCCGCCTACTTCTGGGGCTTCGAGCCGCCCCGCCGCCCCGGGCCCATCGACCTGAAGACGCTCTACGCGAACCCGAAGACCAAGGAGAGCATCGCGCTCTCGAAGGATCTGAAGCGCCGGGGCTGGCGCTTCGTCGGCCCCACCACCGCCTACGCCTTCATGCAGGCCATGGGCCTCGTGAACGACCACCTCGAAGGCTGCGACGCCTACCCCCGCGCGAAGGCGGCGGCGGAGGCGTTCGTTCGTCCGACGCGCTGAGCGGCACGCCCGTCGTCCGGCCCGCGACTCCCCCCCACCGCGCCGCGCCGCGCCCGCCCCACCTGTCGCCCCCTCGCGTACCCTCCTCGCGTGACGAACCCCACCCGCCGCACCGTCCTCGTCTCCCTGGCCGCTCTGCCCCTGGCGCCGGCTTGCACCCCGGCCCCGGACGACGACGACAGCGCGTTCCTCGGCGACGACGACGACAGCGCGCTCGCCAATGACGACGACAGCGCAGTCGGCGACGACGACGACAGCGCGGTCGGCGACGACGACGACTCCACCGACCCTCCCGCGGACCCCTACGTCGTCGAGGGCGACCTCGACGCCACCTCGTTCCCGTCGGCGCTCCAGGTCACCGACGCTGCTCCCGACTCCGTCCTCGTCGGCCTGCGCACCATCGAGCCCGACCTGCGCCTGCACCTCGGCCGCATCGAGGGCCAGCAGGTGTTCGACGCCTGGACGTCCGACGTCCTCGCCGCCCCCGACGGCATCTTCAACGCCGAGATCACCGCGCTCCTGCCCGACACGGGCTACCAGCTCTACGCCGTGGACCCGTCGGGCACCCGGCGCAGCGACATCGTGATCTTCCGCACCGCGCTGGCCGCCGGCACCTCCCGCGCCATGAGCATCGCGGTCACGTCCTGCCTCGGCCGCACCGGCGCCCCCTGGAACTCCCTGCGTCAGACGGCGAGCGAGTCCCCGGATGTCTGCCTGCTCCTCGGCGACACCGTCTACGCCGACGGCGCCACCAGTCTCGACGAGTACCGCGGCTTCTGGGACGAGGCGCTCGGCACCGACGGCATCTACTACATGTCCCTGGCCGCCTCCTTCGTCGCCACCTGGGACGACCACGAGGTCGACAACAACTGGTCCTGGGACAACGAGGGCGACCGGGTCGACGAAGCCATCGCGGCCTTCCGCGAGTCGTTCCCCCAGCGGAGCGGCCCCGATCCCGACCGCGTCTACCGCACCCTGCCCTGGGGCGACGCCGTCGAGCTCATCGTCCTCGACTGCCGCGCCGACCGGCTCAACGGGGACTACATCAGCGCCGAGCAGATGGCCTGGATCAAGGACACGCTGTCCACGTCCACCGCGCGCTTCAAGCTCATCCTCAACTCCGTCCCCATCATCGACTTCACCGACTGGATCGGCGGCATCAGCGCCGACGACCGCTGGCAGGGGAACCCCACCCAGCGCGAGGAGCTCCTCGGCTACATCGAGGACGAGGGGATCCAGGGCGTGCTCTTCCTCGGCGGCGACATGCACTTCGGCTCGGTGTGCCGCGTCTCCCGGGACGGCGAGGTGGGCGACTCGCTCTACGAGGTCATGGCGGGCCCCGGCGGCAGCGTGGTGAACCCCATGACCCTCATCGTGCCGACCTGGACCGACCAGTTCGAGCTGGTCGTCTCGGACTTGAACACCGTGCTGCTCAACCTCGACCCGGCGACCGGCGAGGTCGGGGTGACCTTCATCGACGACAACGGCGACGTCATCGACGAGAAGCTGCTGTCGCTGTAGAGGGCGGCGCGCTCGTGGCCAGCGACCTGTCCCCGCTCGGCGGGCTCGACCTCAACCACCTCGTGACCCTGCGGGCGCTGCTCCAGGAGAGCTCGGTGACCCGCGCCGCCCACCGCCTCGGGCAGAGCCAGCCCACCGTCAGCCGGGTCCTGGCCAGCCTCCGCGCCACCTTCGGCGACCCGCTCCTCGTGCGCGCCGGCCGGCAGATGGTCCTCACCCCTTTCGCCGAGGCCCTCGCCGTTCCCCTCGAGCGGTGCCTCGCCGGCATCGACCGCCTCGCCTCCGCAGGTGGTTTCACCCCCGCGTCCAGCGACCGCGTCTTCCGGCTCCTCGTGCCCGACCTGCTCGCCTCCACCGTGGTCCCGGCCCTGGTCGTGCGGCTGCGGGACGTCGCCCCCGGCGTGCGCCTGCACGTGCTGGGTTCGCGCGGCGATCAACTCCGCGCGCTCCTCGCCGAGCAGGTCGACCTCGTCGTGGGCGCGTCGATCCTCGATCACGCCGAGCTGCGGACGCGGGTCGTGCTCCCAGCGCTCAGCTGGGGCGTGCTCCTCGGCCCGCTTCACCCCGCCTACGACCGGGGCGTCATCGATCGCGCGGACTGGCTCGCGTCGGACCACGCCCAGCTGGCTCCGAACGGGCGCCCCGACACTCCGAGCCCCCTCGACCTCGCCCTCGCGGCCCGGGGTCTGGAGCGGCGAGTGACTCTGGGGATGGTCTCCCCGATGGCCCTGGGGGAGCTCCTCGCTCGGACGCCGCTGATCGCCACCCTCCCGCGCCTCATCGCGCGGGGCATCGCCGAGCCCCACGGACTCCGCCTCGTGGCGCCCCCCGTCGAGGAGCTCCTCGACCCGGTGACGCTCCGCCTGACCTGGTCCGAGACGCTCCACGCCGACCCCGGCCACCGCTGGTTCCGCGGGGAAGTGGCGCGGGTGCTGGAGGCGGCCATCGCCCTCGAGTCGGTCGACGCGGCCGCCGGGCGCTGAGCGCCGCGATCAGAACTTGCCGCTGTTCGCGTGGACCGCGGGGACGGGCTCCGCGTTGTCCCAGTGCTCGACGATCAGGCCGTCGTCGATGCGGAAGATGTCCGCCTGGCAGTACTCGGTGCCATCCCAGTCCGTGCGGCTCAGGGTCGCCACGAAGTTGCCGCAGCCGACGCAGAGCACGATCTCCTCGTAGTTGAGCGGACGGTCCGGGTCCGTGACGAGGGCCTCGAAGGCTGCGAGCCCGTCCGGCACGTCGAGGTTGTGCTGCACGTACGTCTCCGCCGAGATGAAGTCGCGGATCCGGTCGCCCGTCTTCCCGCGGAACAGGCAGTTCTCGAGCATCGCGCGGACGAGGGCCTTGTTCTCCTCGGTCTTGTCGACGTCCGTGATCTCCGTCGCGCCGTCCACCTGGGTGCGCCCCGACGGCGAGACCCCACCGAATGCGGTGATGACGTCCCAGTGCTCGATGATGAGCCCGTCGTCGTCCGAGTCGAAGAAGTCGGTCGTCAGCCAGCGGTGCTCGCCACCGTTCAGCGACTGCGCTGCCTGCACGAACACGTGGCGGCCGTCCTGCCAGGACCGGACGATCTCGATCTCCCGCTCGGGGTTCCGCGCGATGAAGTCCTCGAAGAAGGCGATGAAGCCTTCCTTGCCGTCCGCCACGCCGGTGCTGTGCTGGGTGTAGCGGGCGCCGGTTCGCTCCATCACGGCGGACCGGGGGTGCCCGTCGCGGATTCCGTGCATGTAGAGGGCGGTGGCGTTCTCGAGGGCAGTAGGCATCGCGGGCTCCGAGGGAGGTGGTGGACGGTGGCCGCTGCGTCGCAGCGGTCATCTGTTCCCAGGATGGACCGCCCGAACCATGTCATCCATGACGCGCCGAGCATCGGGGTATGCGTCCGGCGAATATCAACGCACCCTCAGCGTCCACTCCCGCAGGTCGGCGAGGGTGGCGGCGAGCTCCCCCTGCACCCGCTCGTTCACGAGGACGAGGTCGTCGTCGAACAGGTCTCCCGAGCGACCGAACAGCGTCTCCCGCGTGGGCAGGACGAGGGCCCGCACTCCGAACAGCACGTCGCGCAGGTGGTGGCTGACCCGCGCGCCGCCCACGTAGCCGGGGGTCACCGTGGCGAAGGCGACCGGCTTGTCCTTGAGCGGCGAGCGGAACGCGGGCCGGGAGGCCCAGTCCAGGGCGTTCTTGAGGACAGCGGGGATGCCGTAGTTGTACTCGGGCGTCGCGATGAACAAGGCGTCGGCCTGCTCGATCGCGGCGCGGAGGGCGACGACGCTCTCCGGCGGCGGGTCCATCTCGTCCGCGTTGAGCATGGGGAGCCCTGCGAGGTCGAAGGTGCTCAGCGTCGTGCCCGCGGGGAGGAAGCGCTGGGCGTTGCGGAGGAGGGCCTTCGAGCGGCTTGCCTGGCGCAGGCTGCCGGCCAGGCCGAGGATGTGGAGGTCGGTCATCGGGGTGTCTCCGGGGTGCGTGGGCTCGGATGGCAGCCGGTCGGCGGCGTCAGGGGAGGTCGAAGCGGAGGAGCTCGGCGTCGGCGACGGCGGTGATCGTCAGGCGCTCCTCGTCGACGAAGGCGAGGCCGTCGCCTTCGGTGAGGCGTTGCGCGTCGACGTCGACCGCCCCACGAACCACCTGGATCCAGCCCCTGCGGGCGCCGTCGAGCGTGACCGTCTGCGTGTCTCCCTCGGTGAGGAGCCGACCGAACAGGCGGGCGTCCTGGGCGATCTCCAGTGAGCCATCGGCGCCGTCGGGGCTGGCGAGCAAGACCTCCCGCTCGCGACGGTCCGCGAAGGGGAACTCCGCTTGCTGGTACTTCGGCGGCAGGCCCGTCCGGTCCGGCTGGATCCAGATCTGGAGGAAGCGCACGCCCTCCGTCTTGCTGGGGTTCCACTCGCTGTGGGTGACGCCGGTGCCCGCGCGCATCGCCTGGAGCTCGCCGGGGCGGATGATCGAGCCGGTGCCCATCGAGTCCTTGTGCTCCAGCGCTCCGTCGACGACGTAGCTGAGGATCTCCATGTCGCGGTGCGGATGGGTCCCGAAGCCGCTGCCGCCCTGGACCCGGTCGTCGTTGATGACGCGCAGGGCCGAGAAGCCGGTGCGGGTGGGGTCCCACCAGCCGCCGAAGCTGAAGGTGTGGCGGCTGTCGAGCCAGCCGAGGTCGGTGTGGAAGCGGTCGGTTGCTGCGAGGTGCTGACGCATTGCGTCCTCCAATCGAGGGCAACCTAGAGTCGGAGTTCTCTCGTCGGAAGTGATGAAAAGTAGATAGTCTCTATCGGACTGGCGGATGGAGTGACGATGGAGCCCATCACCCTCGACCAGCTGGACGTGTTTCGCGCCGTCGCGCGCACCGGCTCGTTCTCGGCGGCAGGTCGAGCTCTCGGCCGGGCCCAGTCCGGCGTCAGCTACGCGATCGCGAACCTCGAGCGCCTGCTGGAGGTGGAGCTCTTCGACCGCTCGGGGCATCGACCGGTGCTCACGGAGGCGGGGGAGGCTCTGCTCGCGGATGCCCATGCCACGCTCCGCCGCGCCGAGGCCCTGGTGGGGCGGGCGCACGCGCTGCGGGGCGGGATCGAGGGGCGGGTGGCCGTGGCGGTGGACGTCATGTTCCCCACGCCGGACCTGACTGCGGTGCTGCGGCGGTTCCTCGAGGTGTTTCCCGACGTCGAGCTCGCGCTCTACACCGAGGCGCTCGGCGGGGTGGCGGCGCTGGTGGCGTCGGGGGCGGCGGACATCGGCATCGGCACCTCGGACGTCCATGTCCCCGCGGCCCTGGAGACGCGGGCCCTCGGCGCGTTGGAGATGGTGTTCGTGGCGGCGCCGGGGCATCCCGTGGTGCACGGGGGCGACCGGGAGGAGGCGGTCCAGGTCGTGCTCACCGACCGGAGCGATCTGACCGAGGGCATCGACCACGCCGTGCTCCCCGGGCGCCAGTGGAGGGTCGCGGACGTGGGGACGAAGCACGCGCTGCTGCTCGAAGGGTTCGGCTTCGGCGGGCTGCCGGCGTGGCGGGTGGCGGACGACCTGGCGGCCGGGCGGCTCGTGCGGCTGGGCGAGGTGCGGGCGCCCGGCGCCGGGTATCCGCTGGCGGGTTTCTGGCGCCGGGACGCGCCGCCGAGGCAGGCGGGGGCGTGGTTGTTGGAGACGCTGGGAGGCTGCTGCTCGTAGCGGTGGTGGTCCGCGGGCACGGCGGGTTGGCGGCGCGCGGGTGTGCGGCTACCCGAAGCGCTTCTCGTGGGCGGCCAGCACCTTCTCCACCTTACCGAGGGCCTTGCGGACCCCGCCCGCGATGTCGAGGGGTCGAGGGGCGGGCGCCTTCATGTGGGCGGCGCAGAGGTTCTCGTAGCCCTGGCACTGGGTGACGAGGTCGCGAGCCCAGGCGCGGAAGTCGGCTGCCGCTCCGGCGCACCGCTCGAGGGTGCGCTTCAGGGTCGGGTGGAAGGCGATTCCGCGCAGGCCCGGGATGGAGATCCACATGAGCGTGTCGTCGACGTGCAGCGTCTTGCTGGCGGGGTGGAACGCGAGGACTGAGCTGAAGTGCAGGTTCGGGTCGGGCGAGATGAAGTCGACGCCGCGGGGGATGCTGAAGGCCAGGTCGTCGGCGAACAGAGCGGCGAAGCCGTCGTCCTCGACCTTCGTGGACTCCCAGGCGAGGTCGGGCGCCTTCGCGACGTGGCGGGCGCTGCCGTAGAGCTTCGCGGCGGGGAACTGGGCCGCAGTCCGCTTGACGTGGATGGTGTGGAACGGGTGGAGGTTGATGACCGCGGAGACGGCCTGGCCGCCGTCGGTGAGGTCCATCACCTCGCGCTCGACCGCCCCGGTCAGGGTGTAGCTGTCGAGGAGGACGAAGTCGCCGGCGGCCCGCTTCACCAGCGAGGCCTGGGTCCCGATGTCGATGATTCCCGCGGTCTTGAAGGAGCCGCGGATGTTCCAGAAGTTCGTCCCGACGGGGATCAGTTGGTCGGCCACGGTCTGCTCCTTCGGTGCGCTGGGGGCAGGCGCAGGGTATCCGAGGCCGGGGAGCTGTCCCGTGGGGCGGGGCCGGGTGTGGGGCGGCGGCGGTGTGGGGGGCGGCGGCGCGGGGGACGCGGCGGCGAGGTCAGCCCAGCGAGGCGAGGAACTCCGTCCACACGGCCTGGAAGGCGGAGGGGTCGTCGAGGTTCGCGCAGTGCCCGGCGCCGTCGATGACGTGGAAGCGGCTGGCCGGCGCGGCGGCGTGCCAGCGACGGGAGGCGTCCAGGACGACGGGGATGTCGTGCTCCCCGACGACGATGCAGAGCGGGCACGTCAGGACGTCGTCCCGGGTGGGGGCGATGACCTTGTCCATCCCCCGGAGGGAGAGCATGTCGCGGGCGCGGAACCGCGCGGCGAGCTCGCGGAATCGCTCCTGCCCGCGGGGGGTGTGGACCGAGATCCCGGCGACGTAGTCCCGGAACCGCTTCGGCGTGAACAGGAGCTTCGGGAGCCACGAGAGGATCTCGCTCTGCTGCGCCTTGGCGGTGGTGGGGTCCGTGACCTCGTAGCCGCCGAGGACGGTGAGCGACCGCACGCGGGTGGGAAAGCGACGGGCGAAGTCCTGGGCGACGAGCGAGCCGAGGGAGGCGCCGAGGACATCGACGACGTCGAGGTTCTCGGCGTCGAGGATGCCGGCGAGGGCGGGGGCGACGGCGTCCATGGTGGGGGCGTCGCGGTGGTCGCGGGTCGCGCCATGGCCGGGCAGGTCGACGCGGACCAGCGTGCGGTCCGGGAAGGCAGCGACCTCGCCGTCGAACGCGCCCCCGTGGGTGAAGGCGGGGTGGAGGAGGAGGGCGGGGGGGCCGGCGCCGTCGACGCGGTAGGCGAGGCCGGCGTGGGTGCGGTGGGTCATCGGAGGAAGGGGGGCTTGGAGGTGGTCGGGAGCAGCAGGGCGGGAAGCGGCGGTCGGGGTCACCGGACCGCCAGGAGGGCAGTGATGATGGGGATGTCCACGAGGGTGTGGAGGAGCAACGCCCAGAACACGCCGCGTGTCTCGACGATGCTCTTGGCGAGGAGCCAGCCGAGGAAGCCGGCGAGGGCGACGCCCGCGATGCCGCCGGGGACCCCCACGAAGTGCACGGCTCCGAAGAGGACGGCGGAGGTGCCGACGGCGACGCGCGGGCCGTAGCGGTCCAGCAGGGCGGCGAGGACGCCGAAGCGGCAGATGAGCTCCTCGGTGATCGCGTTCAGGACCGACAGGACGACGGCGACCGGGAGGGCGGCGAGGGCTGCGCCGACGGTGATGTCGTTGCCTCGCACGACCTGGAGTCCCACCGCGATGGTGGTGATGGCGGGAAGCACGATGGCGAAGTTGCGGCCGATGTGACGCCAGGTCTCGTGGGGCTTGGGGTTGAGGCCGACGGCGGGGGCGGGGGTAACGGGGGCGCTCGGGTCGCCGAGGCGGAGCAGGCGGACGCTCGCGGGTGCGACGACGCGCGCGGCGGCGAGGACGACGAGGGTCGGGACGAGGGCGGCGAGCTGGTAGGCGACGCGGGCGCCGATGGGGTCCGGGAGCCCGAGGGTCGGCAGCGGCAGGCGTGGGAGGAGGGGCAGCGCCACCGTCGCGGCGACCACGAGGCCGAGGAGGGTGGCGCTGGCGATGGGCGACGGCGGCGCGGTCGTCGAGGTGTGGGGGGCGGGGGCATTCATGGGTGGCCCTCGAGGTTGGCCAGGGCGGTGGTGGCCCAGGCGACGGTGGCCTCGGCCCCGGCGAGGCCGAGGTCGACGGTGAGGAGCCAGCAGCGGCGCTGGTGGTCGGTGGCGGGCTCGGCAGCGACCGCGTGGCGGATGGCGCTCAGGGCGTCGGCGCGGTCCTGGGCGGCAGCGAGGGCTCGCTCGAGGTGAGGGCGCAGATCGGCCGCGTCGCCGAGGGAGGCCATGAAGACCTTGAGCATCATCTCGTTGCGGACGACGGAGGGGGCCGCCGGCTCGGCGAGCCAGGCGCGAAAGGCGTCGCGGCCGGCGTCGGTGATTCCGTAGACCTTGCGCGTGCGTCCGCCGTCGGGTTGCTCGTCCAGGGTGACGAGGCCGTCGGCGTGCAGCGCCTTGAGGGTCGGGTAGAGCTGGCCGTAGGACTCTTGCCAGAAGTGGCCGACGGTCCGCTCGATGGTGGCCTTCAGGTCGTAGCCGGTCATCGGGCCGAAGGAGAGGAGCCCGAGGAGGACATAGGGAGTGCGTGAGCGTCGCGGCATGGGTCTTAGAGATATATCTAATAGATATCCGTGTCAAGGGGGTGGGAGGGGGAGCGTGGTCTAGGGCGGGACCTCGGGCTCCCTAGACTCGGTCCAGACGCTCCAGCACGGCCCTCGCGGCGGCATCGACTTCCTCCGCTCGCTCGCCAGCGCTCGGGTTCTCCGCGATCCGTCGCAGCTCGGGCTCGAGCGCACGAGCGAGGTCCAGGTCGGACTCGGCCACGAGGTCGGAGATGACCGAGAGCGTCCAGATGTCATCGTCGCTGGCGATCACCTCCCGCACCGGCTCTTCGAGGGCACTCCCGAGTCGAGCGAGCAGCGTGGCCATCGGCCTGGCGACCGGCCAGTTCATGTCCTGAAGCCACGTCAGGAGCTCGCGGGCGTGGGCTGTCAGATCCTCGCGCGAGGCACCCTCCAGCCCGCGAACGGCCTCCAGGTCACACTTGTTGGTCGGTGCACGCCAGCTCCCGGCCACGCCGCGTGGCCCTCGGCTACCAGTCTCGGGGAGCGATGAGCTCCTCGAGATCTGCCTCGAACCCGTAGGCCCTGGCGATCGCATCGAACTCCTCCGCGATGCACTCGCGGGCGGCGGTCTCGATCTCGCTCCCGGCGTCCCAGAAGCGCTCCTGGACGTCGTTGATCTGCTCGGTGGCGGCATGGGTCAGTCGGTAGAGCCCATCGAGTTCGAGGCCGTCTGCTGCCTCGATGTGCACCGCGAGCTGCACGAGGATCTCCTCCAGCAGCTTCACCAGGTGCTCAGGGAAGTAGTCGTCCGCGTACATCGCGGCCAGGAACTTGCGTTGCGCGAGCGAGGCGTTCGACGGTCGGGAAGGGGACAACGGGCCTCCTGACTGGGGCGACCAGTCTGGCGGCGTGCGTCGCCCGGCCCCGTCCATTCGAAAAGTGTTTTGTTGACACTAACGTCTCGCAGACGTAGATCTTCTCCATGAGACTCAAGACTGAGAACTACCGAGAGCAGTGCGCCCGGTGGCCCACCGACGGGCGCCACATCCTCGCGCAGTACGACGACCATGAGGTCGTCGTCTATCAGGCCTACAAGCCATCCATCGGCCACTACGCCGCCAGCCACGGCTACTTCGGGGGCGAGTTCAGCTACTCGCGCATGAGCTGGGTCAAGCCCAACTTCCTCTGGATGATGTACCGCAGCGGTTGGGGCACGAAGCCCGGCCAGGAAGTGGTCCTGGCGGTCCACCTGGAGCGGGACTTCTTCGAGCGCCTCCTCGCCGAGGCGGTCCACTCCTCCTTCGTCCCGGAGGTCTACGGCAGCCACGATGAGTGGAAGCGCAGACTCACCGAGTCGGACGTCCGCCTCCAGTGGGACCCGGATCACGGCCCGAAGGGCGGGAAGCTGGCGCGCCGCGCCATCCAGCTGGGGATCCGGGGCTCCACCCTGGCCACCTACGGGCGCAGCGCCATCCTCGCGATCGAGGATGTCAGCCCGCTGGTGTCCGCCGGGCGACAGCTGCTCGACAGCCCGGAGCGCCTCGAGACCCCCGCCGAGCGCGTCTTCGTTCCGCGGGAACGATCCGTTCGGGAACACCTCGGACTCGACAAGGCCTGACGCCCCGCCCCCCTACAACCGATACCCGCCAGCCACGTCGATGTTCACCCCCGTGACGTACCCCGACGCCAGCAGGTACCGCATGGCGCCGGCGATGTCGTCCAGCGTGCCGGCGCGGCCGGCGGGAATCGTCCCCGGCAGGTCCTCTGGCAGGTCCACGCTGTTCGCGAGCTGGCCCGGGCTGATCATGTTCGCGCGCACTCCGTCGGCTGCGCACTCCTTTGCCAGCGCCTTCGTCAGCACCAGCATCCCCACCTTGCTCACCTGGTACGCCGTCGCCTCGGGGTTCGCCGTCAGAGCGTCCAGGCCCGCGTACCCGATCGTGATCACCTGACCGCCCCGCTCCTTCAGCAGAGGCAGCGCGGCGTGGATGCAGTAGAAGCTCCCGCTCAGGTTCGCCTGGATCGCCCGGTCCCAGTCGTCCGGCGTCACCGCCGACAGCGCCTTGGGCTCGTAGATCCCCACGTTGTTCACCAGGAGATCGAGCCGCCCCGCCCGCTCCGCCGCCTCGCTCACGAGCGAGGCCGCCTCCGCCTGGACCCCGACGTCCGCCTGGATCGCCCACGCCCGTGCCCCCGCCCCCTCGAGCTCCGCGACGAGCGCCTCCGCCTCGGCTTCGCTCCGCAGGTAGTTCACCGCCACGTCCCAGCCGTCTGCCGCCAGGCACCGGCACAGGTGCGCCCCCAGCCGCTTCGCCCCGCCCGTCACGAGGGCGACCGGGCGCGTCACCGCTGCGCCGACATGCGCACGAACGAGGCCGCCGCTGCGGGCACCGCGTTCGGCTTGCGGATCTCGATCCGCACGCCCAGCACCGCCGGCCACTTCGCCAGGATCCCGTCCACCGCGTCCTTCGCGAACGTCTCGATCAGCTGGTACTGCTTCTCCGTCGCGAGCTCCGTGAGCAGCGCGGCGAGGTGGTCGTAGTCCACCGTCTCGTCCACGTGCTCGGCGGCCGCGGCGCTGTCGAAGTCGTGGTCAACCTCCACGTCCACGAACAGCGGTTGCGCGTCCGTCCGCTCGTGGGGGTAGATGCCGACGATGCACTCGATGTGCAGGTTCTTGAGCCCGATGGTCCCGATCACGCTGTCGCTCCCGTCGCCGCCGTCGTCTGCGGCGGGACGACCTCGTCCTCCCACGCCACCCCGAGCAGCCGCTTCACTCCGTAGACGCCGGCGTAGATCAGCGGCGTGTCCAGGGCCGCGATCACCAGCTTGTAGACGTAGATGGTGGCCATGATCTTGACCCCCACCATGAACTCCATTCCGAAGCCGATGTAGAAGAGGATCGAGTTCACCACCGCCGTGTCCACCAGCTGGCTGACCCACGTGGACCCGTTGTTGCGCAGCCACAGGTGCTTGCCCTTCGTGACGCGTTTCCAGAAGTGATACAGGTAGTTGTCCGTGAGCTGAGCGCAGGCGTACGCCGCCATCGAGCCCACGAGCAGGACCCCGTTCAGGGAGAACACGCTCTGGAACGCGTGCTGGTACTCGCCCTCGGTCGCGAAGAAGGGCTCCTCGCCAGGCACCCAGTAGGGGTGGGGTTCCACGTGAATCGCCATCTGGACGATCCCGAGCATCACCATGCTCATGAGGAAGCCCACGAGGACCATGAAGTCCGCCCGCTTCTTCCCGTAGACCTCCGAGACGATGTCCGTGACGAGGAACGTGAAGGGGTACGTGAGGATGCCCGTGGTCAGGGCGAACTCCGGGTTGAACGGCGCCCGGAACAGCTTGATCCCGATGATGTTCGTCAGGACCAGCAGCACCACGAAGGTCGAGGCGAGCAGCAGGTAGATGCGCTCGTAGCGGGAGTACGTCACGCGGGGACGATAGCGAGGGATCGGCAGGCTGGTCGCGAGGCCCCTGACCCGGCGGTTGGCGGATCCCCGCCCCCGGCGCCTCCAAGCCGCTGCTCAGAACAGCAGCAGCAACCCCGCCCGCATGTACCAGGGGCCCACGTCCAGCCGCCCGAACTCGCCGAGGTCCACGCTCGACGCCGCCGGGACCTCGCCGCCGCCGCCGATCTCCGCGCCGGCCTCCACCATGAACCCCGCCCCCCAGCGGATGCGCTTCTGGGCGCCCTTGCTTCGCCAGCCCTTGCCGAAGTAGCGCGGCGTCAGCACCTCGACCCCGGCGCCGAACCGCCCATAGGGCGCCGCTCCGCGCGCCATCCGCCCCCCCAGGTTCCCGCTGGCCGAGTTGTCCCGCACGTCGAGCTCGAACCCGCGGACGCCGAACGCCGCGCGCGCGATCGGCCGGATCGGCAGCCACCGCGGGGCCAGCGCGGCCTTGGCGCCGGCGTCGAACGTGCGCATCCGACCCGTCGTCGTCAGCCCGTCCGCGTCCTCCTGCCCGCCCACTGCGTCCTTCATCTCCCCGCTGTCGGACCACGCCAGCGACACCCCGATGTTCGGATGCACCCACACGTCCAACCCCGCCGAGAAGCTCTCGATGTGGTCGCTGTCACCGATCGCCCCCCAGCCGGGGTCGAACGTCTTCACCTGCTGGCCACCGAGGTGCAGCGCCAGCTGCGGCATCGCCATCATCTTCTTCTTGTGCGCGGCCATCGCCGCCTGGTGCTTCTCCCGCGCCGCGCGTCGGGCCGCCATCGCCTCCTCGTGCTCTGCCAGCTCCCTGAGCCGCTCCTCCCGCTCGCGTTCCTCCCACGCCTCGCGCCGCCGCTCGTACTCCCCACGCGCCCGGCGCATCCGCTCCTCCTCGTCGAGGCTCTCGTCAGGCGGGGCGTCGTCGTCGACCTCGTCTACCTCGTCGTCCGAGTCGGTCTCCTCGACCTCCGCATCAGCGTCCGAGTCGGCGTCCCCCGCGGGTGCCCCGACACCCTCATCCGCCTCCTCGGTCGCCTCCGCAGCCCCCTCGGCGCCCGCGTCCGTCGCATCCGCGCCGTCCGTGGCCTCCTCCCCCGAGCCGGCCTGCTCGTTCTCCCCGGCCGCCTCGGGCTCCCCGGCCGTCTCCGGCCCGCTGTCCGACGCCTCCCCGGCGCCGTCCGCACTCTCCGTGTCTCCGCTGTCCTGCGCCATCGCCACCCCGGGCCCGAGCCCGAGCAGCACCACCAACAGCCATCCCATGAGTGTCATGGCCCTACCTCCGATCCAGCAGGCCGCGGCCCGTCAGCCCCGCCACCGCGGGCCAGCCTCCCGGCGGCACGTCGTTCGCTGCCGGGGGCATGAACGAGACCAGCCCGCCTCCCTGGGCGTGCACCACGAACACCTCCTGGGGCGTCGCCGGCCCCGCCGGGAGCACCCCGATCTGCTCGGGCCGCGCGTACGTGTCGAGCACGACCTGCTCGTAGGTCCACAGGTCGTACCGGACGATGCGCGCGCTCTCCGACAGCACCACGAGCACGTGCGGCGACTCGCGCCCGGGGACCGCCCCGGCCTCGAGGAACAGCAGGTCCGTGGCCGGCGCGTCGAGGAAGATCCGACTCGGCGCCCGCTCCGTGAAGCTGAACAGCGACAGGCTCTCCGCCCCGACGCTCCCCGCCCCCACGGTCCCGTCGTGGAACACCACCGCCGCGGTCCCGCCGGGCTCGACCCACAGCTCGCGGATGCGGTCCTCCATCGCCCAGGTGTCCACCTCGTCCGGGGCGCCCGGCTCCGTCAGGAACACGCGGGACAGCTCCGTCTCGAAGGTCGTCGTGGAGTACAGCAGCGCGAAGGGCTCCGTGGCCCCACCCGCGACCTGCAGCTCCGTCGCCTGGTGCGGAAGGTTCAGCGTCTCCGTGTCGAAGGTCGCGAGATCGAGGAAGGTGACCCGGTTCGTCCCGTCGAGTATCACGGCCGTCGCGCCGTCCCCCGCCCAGGCCATCGCCGACGGCACCCGCTGGAGTCCGATGACGTTCTCGATGAGCACCGGCTCAAGGCTCACGATGAAGAGGTCTGTCTGCCCCTCCACGCCCACCAGCGCCCGGTCCCCCGTCACGTCCGGCACCACCAAGGACGGCCGGCGCTCCACGCCGCCCCCCTGCGCGAACGGGATCGCCGCCTCGTCGAGCGTGTCGAGATCGAGGACGTGCAGGCGCGCCCGCGTGCTCACCAGCGCCTTGCTGCTCGACGGGTCGAAGGCGACCTCCAGCGGCGGGTAGCTCAGCGTGTACTGGCGCACCTCCACCTCATCGCCCGTCTCCGTCAGCAGAGCGATGGCGTTGGGGTTCAGGGAGCCGAGCTCATTGATGTCCACGTTGCCGAGCGACGGGTCGAACAGCGCGACCGCCTGGGTCCCGTCGGGCGTCCACTCGAGTCGGTTGAAGGGCCCGCCGAGATCGACCGACGTGACCGAGCCGTCGGTCGCGATGCGGCTCAGCGTTCCGTCCTGGGGCTCCAGCGTATAGAGCGCGTCGGAGCCCGTCGGCTGCTCCAGCGTCCGCGGCAGCTCGCCCACGGGGATCGCGCTCACCGAGTGGTCTGCCCGGTCCACCTGGATGACCGCGTCCGTCGCTGGGGACAGCATCAACACCTTGCCCTCGCGGCCGATTCCCTCTCGGACGAGCAGGCTGCCCTCGGGGTTGTCGTCGGCGAGGTCGAGCTCCTCGCAGCCCGTCACCATCAGGGTCGCCGCCAACAGGGTCAGCCCCGCGACCCGCACTCCGCTCCTCGTTCCAGACCAGTTCATCGCCGCCCCCTCAGTCGATCTCGGAGTTGAGCTCGAAGCCCGTGACCGTCTGCACCGACAGGTCGAAGGGCCTCACGAAGGACAGCCGCCCCAGGTCGTGCTCCTGGCTGACCCAGCCCACCGCGTCCTCGGGCTCGGTCTCCAGGGGCATCATCCCGATGTAGACCGGCGTCGACGGCACGAGGACGTCGTCCACGAGCCGCGTCGCGTAGTCGATGACGCCCACGTTCCGGTTGTCCTCCATCACGAAGAGCGAGTAGCGCCCATCGTTCGAGGTGGTCCAGCGCTCGGGCTTCGCCGCGAGCACCACCGGGTTCGTGAGCCAGGTGTCCAGGTCGATGACCGTGAGCGCGTAGCTGTCCGTGAAGATGTCGTCCTCGCCCGGCGCGTCGTCGAGCGTGTGGATGACCAGCGCCGAGGCGCCGTCGGGCGAGATCGCGATGGCTTCGATGGGCTTCGCGAGGCGCCGCTCGGTCATGTCGCCGCTGGCCACGTCCCAGAAGGTCACCCGGTCCTCCGCGACGGCCGTCGTGAAGAGCAGCCCCTTGTCGCCGTCGGGCGCCATGACGAGGCTGCCGAGCGTCGAGGACGGCGGGGTCGGCAGGATCTGCGGGGCCACGCCGAGCGGGTCCGTCGCGTCGAACACCCGCAGCTCCTGGCTTCCGCGGGACACCACGAGGCAGTCGAGGCCGTTGGGCGAGAGATCCATGTCCGAGGGGTCGAGCCCGCCATCCACGGTCCCCAGCGTCCCGTCGAGCAGGTCGACGACGAGGATGCTGTCGTCGCCCTGGTACCGCACGAACGCGTAGGTGCCCGCGGGCGTGACCTCGACCTCGGCGGCGACCGGCGGGTCCAGCGGGTCCGCGTCCAGATCGAGGAGCGACAGATCGATGGGGTCCGCGTCCAGGTCCGCCACGGTGATGAACTCGTCCGAGAGGACGACCGCGGTGCCCGAGTCGGCGGTGAAGCGGATGTCCTTCGGGTTGAAGCCGACGGAGAAGCTCTGCACCTCGAGCGCGATGGTGTCGACGAAGCTGACCTCGGTGAAGGACCGCACACCGTCGATGTCGAAGTTCGCGTCCACGAGCGCGGCGTTGAACCACGCCACGACCCAGCGCCCGTCAGGGCTGATCTGGATGAAGTTGAAGTCCTCGCGGACCGGCAGCTCGGTGACCTCGTTCGTGTCCGCGGCGATGACGGAGACGCTGTCGCTGCTCTGATTGAAGGAGACGGCGCGCTCGTAGTCCGCGCTCACCACCACCATGGTCGGCTCGCTGCCCACGTCGATGGTCTCGATGGCCCGCGTCTCCGCGTTCACCTTGCTCACCGTGTTGCGCGTGGGGTTGGCGATGAAGACGTACACGTCCGTCGCGCGGGGCTCGCTGGCGAGGAAGTCGTCCTCTTCCTCGGGCGGTGGGGTGTCGTCGTCGTCGCCGGCTGCGTCGTCGTCGTCCGCGGCGTCGTCATCGTCCGCGAAGGCGTCGTCGTCGTCGTCCGCGAAGCCGTAGTAGTCATCGTCGTCGTCGCCCGACGCAGGGCAGCCCGCCAGGGCGAGCGCCGTGAGCAAGGCCAGCAGTCGATGGGTCAGGGTCATCGTCATCCCTCCTCGCAGGTGTCCTCGAGGGTCTCGAGGCGCGCCGTGCACTCGTCGACCTGGTAGTCGCCCGAGTAGACGTCCATGGTGTCCAGGCAGGTGTCCGAGCACGCGGCGCTCTCGTCGCCAGCGCAGGCGCACTCGGTGGCGCAGTAGTCGGCGCACACGTCGCAGCCCGCGAACAGGCTCAAGGCGACGAGGCAGATCAAGACTCTGGGGGTCATCCCGCTCCTCCGTTCTCCGGTCGACAAGAGAAGCAACCGGCGGCCCGCGGAGGGGGGCATTCCATCGCACGGGGGCAACTCTGCCCGGGGTCCGAGCCCCTCGCGCGCGTCAGTCAGGGGGCCGGTCAGCGCGGCCCGACGCGCTCCAGCAGCGTCGCCCCCGGCAGGACCTGGACGGGGCGGTAGTGCTCGGCGAGCCACGCATCCACCAGCGGCACGAGGTCCTCCTGGGGGATGTGGTCGATGGTGAAGGTGTCCGAGGAGTGGAACACCCAGCGCGGCGGGTCGGACTCCAGGTCCTCGATGGCCCGCCGCTGCATGGCGGGCGTGGCCGCGTCGTAGGCCCACAGGTACCGCAGAGGCACCGCCCGGTCGGCGAGGTAGTAGTACGAGGCCTCGCTGGGATAGAACCAGACGCCGTCGTCCTCGGGCAGGGAGGCCGCCTTGCGCGTGATGGCGTCCACCTGCACGGCGAGGCGCGGGAGCAGCCGCAGCCGGCCCGAGCGCCCCACCTCCACCGACCGCGGCAGCAGGGGATCGACGATGCCCGCCGCCGTCGCGAGCCGGACCTCCTCCTGGGGCGGGAACGCGATCTCCGACTTCGTGTCCACCACGGCGACGCCGACGAGGCACAGGGCCGCCGCCGGCATGAGCCCCGCCCGGACCTCGTTCGACGCCTGCTCCCACACCATCGCGAGCAGCACCGTGCTGAGCACCACGAAGGGGACGGCCCCGTAGAACCAGAGGTGGTAGAGGTCCGACCGCCCCAGCGCGCCCCGGAACAGGAGCGCGGCCGCGATGGCGCCGATGAGCAGCCCCGTGGACCGATGGGCGTTCCGCGCTCCGATCCTGCACAGCCCCAGGCCGAGGCCCGCCCAGATCAGCAGCGGCGGCAGCACCGCCCACGCTCGGGTCGCCGGGTTCTCCGGGGGGTGGCTCCCGAAGGCGCCGCCCGCGTCCTTGAAGACCGCGGCCACGTCCGGGTAGGGCAGCGCCTGGTAGCCGAGCGAAGGCAGCCGGATCATCTCGACCGCCTGAGCCACGAAGCCGCCAAGGCCTCCTTGCAGGGTCAGGGGAAGCAGTCCGATCACGCCGGCCACCCCGCCCGCGGTGATCACCCGGGTCCACGTCCCCCGGGACGAGCGATGGAGCAGCAGCGCCGCCACCGACGAGACCACGGCCACCGCGCCCACCTCGAACGAGAACAGGACCGCCAAGGCGATGACGATCCCCGCGAGGCGTTGGGGACGCAGCCGTCGGTCGAGGTCGCCCCGCGCGGCCGCGTGGATCAGCGCCGCGGGGAGGAACGCGAGCGCCGGGCGGAGGAGCACCGAGTTGAGCACGGGGAGGAACGGAGGGGACACCGCGGCCATCGCGATCGCTGCCAGCGCCCCCGCCCACGCTCCGCGCGGGCCGCCCACGAGGCACCGCACCACCAGCGCCACGGCGGCGAGGCCGAGGCCGTGGAGGATGAAGACCCACGCGCGCGCCGCGACGACCGTGTCCCCGGCGAGGCGCAGCCACCAGTCGAGCGGCTGGATGAGGAGGGGGCCGTAGGGGAAGGCGATGTCCGCGTAGAGCGTGCGCCCGGTCCGCATCGCCTGGACCGCCCCGAGGTACACGCCCTCCTCGCCGAGCAGGCCGAAGGAGCCCCAGGGGTTGGGCGCGTGGGTCATCCCGAAGCGGAGCGCCGCCCAGAGCGTCACGGTGAGGACGACGAGGGCCGGGGCCCAGCGCGGGGGCGGCCAGAGAGGCGACGGCGCGGCCGGGGCCACCGGAGCGGCGAGGTCGAGGTCGGCCGCGTCCAGCTCCTCCGTCGGCCGGGACCGGCGGGCGCGCGCCCCGGCGAGGGCGACCCACCCCGCCCAGATCCCCAGCGGGACGAGGAGGCAGCCGAGCAACCACGCGTTCGACTCCTGGGCGGTGTCGTAGCCCGTCAGCGTCGTCCAGGAGACGAGGCCGAGCTCGCGCGCCTTCTCCAGCGTGCGTCCGCTGCGAGGAATGGCGTGACGGACGGCGTAGACCCAGAGCACGAGGGCCACGGCGCCGCCCAGCGCGGCGGACAGCGGAGCCCAGCGGGACTGGGCCAGCGGCGGCGAGGGAGGCACGACGGCGATCATGCCTTGCGGGCGGCGTCCCATGTGTCCGCAGGGGTCAGCGGCGGACCCACAGGTGGAGGGCGACGGCGGCGCCGGCCAGGGTCACGGGGATGGTGAGGAGAAGGTGGGCGGTCACCGCGATCGCCAGGGCGTCGGCGGGCGGGAGGCCGAGGAGCGGCTCGAGGAGCGAGACGAGGGCGGCCTCGAACGTGCCGATGGCGCCCGGGACGTTGGGGACGCCGTAGGCCGCGGCGCCCCCGAGGGACAGGGTGAGGGGGACGCGCAGCGGCGCGGTGATGCCGAAGGCGGCGAGGACGAAGCCGTACCCGATGATGACCGCCCCCCACTCGACGGCGGTGCCGGTGACGACCCGGCCCAGCGCCGCTCCGCTGGGGATGGCGCGCAGGGTCCGGGCGATGTCCGTCGCCATGTCTGCGCCCTTGGTCACCAGCCCGGACAACGCCCCGTCCCAGGCGCGCAGGCGGTCGGTGATGGGGGCCTCGAGGCGCAGGAACACGAGCAGCCCCACCACGCCGACCCCGAAGACGACGGCGAGGACCCGCCAGGCGGTGCCGAGGGCGCCGGGAGGAGGTCCCGCGAGGGCGATCACGCCGATCAGCGAGCCGAGAACGAGGATCTCGATGATTCGGTCGACGGCGACGGTGGCGAGGACGGACGCGGACGACAGATCCTCGGCGTCGCTCAGGACCTTCGCCCGGAGGAGCTCGTCGAGGCGGAGGGGGATCACCTGGGTCGCTGCTCCGCCGACGAGGACCGCCGACAGAGCCGAGCCGAGGCGGACCTTCTTGACCGGGGCCAGCAGGCCCGTCCACTTCCAGGCCTTGGCGATGTGGACCGCGATCTCGCACAGCACCACGGGCAGCAGGTAGACCCACTCGGCCTGGGCGAGAGACTCCACGAATCGTTCACCGCCCGCGCGGCGAAGCGCCCACGTCACGAGGCCCGCCGCGAGGGCCAGGCCGAGGACGGCGGGCACGATCGTGCGCGCCTTCACGGACGACCTCGTCGGGGGACCTGCATGGGCTCTCCGGGGGCGCCGACCGGCTGGCGCGGGCGGCGTCCGCCGTTTCGTGGCAGTCGCCGGAGTCCGGAGGCTACCATCGCCCCAAGTCGGCACCGACCCGAGGGAATCGATGACCAAGCCCGCCATCCTGCTCATCGAGCCGGGATACATCCCCGACAGCCTCATCGAGCGTCTCGCGACGTCGACGATGCCGCCGCTGGGGATCCTCCAGGTCGCGGCGATGCTGGAGCAGGCGGACTACCCCTGCTACGTCCTCGACTTCTCCGTGATGCCGATGGACGGGCGGCTCCAGCGGGCGATCCAGAAGTACGACCCGGCGTTCATCGGGTTCTCCTGCACCGCTCCGTGCCTGCCCAACGTGCAGCAGATGGTCCGGGAGATCCGGGACATGGGCTGCGACGCCACCATCATCTGCGGCGGGTACGACGCCACCGCGCGCCCGGAGGTGTACCTGGAGCGGGGGCTCGCGGACGTGGTCGTCGTGGGGGAGGGCGAGTACTCGACCCCGGCCCTCGTGGACAAGTGGCCCGAGGTCGACGACGTGCCGGGGCTGGCCTTGCTTCGCGAGGGGGAGGTCGTGCGGACCGGCGAGCCGATCCGGGTCAAGGACCTGGACGCGCTGCCCTATCCCGCGCGGCACCTCGTGGACATGAGCCTGTACAAGCTCGCGCCCGGGTACCGGCGGTCGCCCCGCGCGACGAGCGTGTTCTTCCATCGCGGGTGTCCGCACCGCTGCACGTTCTGCGACCGGACGGTGTTCGGGCAGAAGCTCACGCTGCGATCGGCGGACTCGATCATCGCCGAGCTCAAGCACCTCGAACGGACCTACGGGGTGACCGAGTTCCGGTTCCACGACGACCGGTTCCTGGTCCACCCGCGCCGGTCCGAGGAGCTGCTCGACAAGATGATCGCGGCGGACCTCGGATACACGTGGTTCTGCGCCGAACGCGTCGACTACCTGGACGCGCGCCTCCTCAAGAAGATGAAGGAGGCGGGCTGCTACCGCATCGAGTCCGGCGTGGAGGCGGGCAGCCAGCGCGTGCTCAACCTCATCAAGAAGGGCATCAAGAAGGAGACGGCGATCGAGGGCTTCCGCAAGGCGCGGGAAGCGGGGATCGGCGTGCTCAGCAACTTCATCCTCGGCTTCCCCACGGAGACGCGCGAGGAGATGCTCGAGACGATCGACTTCGCCGTCGAGCTCGACCCGGACTACGCCGCCTTCTTCATGTTCCAGCCGTACCCGGGGACGGACGTGGCCGACGAGTTCGGCCTGCCCTGGGACGACGACCACCGCCGCTTCTCCCGCCTGGACCACCCGAGCTACGTGCTGAAGAACCACGAGGTCGAGAAGATCGTGGACCTTGCGTACAAGCGCTTCTATCTGCACCCGACGCGCATCTGGCGCCTGGCGAAGCAGGTGGACCACGCCGAGGACCTCGTGACCATGGGCATGGCCGCGATCTCCATGCTCCAGGGGGGCTTCGCAGGCGGGACGAACGCGCCGCCGGAGGCCGAAGCGCGGGTCTGAGAGGGAACCGGCAGGGTTCCTCTTCCTGCGCTGGCGTCGCGCCGGTCGGGCCGGAATCATCGGCCCATGCTCATCCTCACCGTCGGTGCCATCACTCCGGTCGCCGCCCTCGCGGCGCGCATCACCCGCGGCGGCGGTCGCTTCCTCGACGTGCGGGGGCTCGGCCTCTCTCCCTCGGCGGTCCGGGCCCACCTCGCCGCGGCGGACGACGGGGAGAAGGCAGACGCGGTCTGGCTCCTGACGGTCCCCACCCAGCAGGACCCGGCGTCCTTCGCGGCCCTGGTGCGGCGCCCCGGCGAGCGGGTGGGCCTGGCAACCCGCTTGAACGCTGGCGATCTGGGGACCCTCGTCGCGGACGCCGAGCCGGTGACGCCCGCGGTGTTGGACGTGCCGGTCATCGAGACGGACCGCCTGATCCTCACCGTCCCGAACGAGGCGCAGATCGACGGCTACTACCGCGACATCGTCGACTCCACGATCTTCGACACCCTCATCTGGGACGGCCCCTCCGGCCCCTCGGACCTGCACGACTACTGGCACCACCACGTCCAGACGATGCAGGACGGTCCGGAGGAGGCGGTGTCGCTCGCGGTGATCGAGCGGTCGTCGGACCGGTACATCGGCGGCGCGGCGCTGCGGCCCATCGGCCGGAACCCCGAGCAGCTCGACATCGGCTACGCCTTCGCCCCCCACGCCCACGGCAAGGGCTACGCGACGGAGACCGTCGGGGCGCTCGTGGACGAGGCCTTCGGCAAGCGCGGCGCCGAGCGCATCATCGCCACGGTGTTCGTCGGCAACGCGGCCTCCCGTCGGGTGGTGGAGAAGGTGGGGTTCGTCTGCGAGGGGATCCTGCGCGCCGCGGTCCGCAAGCGGGGTCAGATGCTCGACGAGTGGATGATGGCGATGGTCCGGTCGGACTGGGAGGCCCGACGGGGCTGAGCGCGAGCGGCCGCCTCCTAGCGCTATGGTCGCTGCCCGGAGGACCCCATGCGCACCACGCTCGCTCTGCTGCCCGCTGCCCTGCTGATCGCCTGCTCCCCGTCCTCGGACGGCGACGCCGCTGCTGCCCCGGACGCCGCCGCGCCTGACGCCACCTCCGCCGACGCGGCCGCCCCCGCCGCAGCTCCCTCAGAGACCACCCAGCCCGGCGAGACGACCCAGCCTGGCGCGGCGTCCACCACCGCCGACGCCGCCGACGCCAGCATGAGCCCGGCCCAGCCGGGCCTCCTCACCGAGGCCGAGTTCGCCGCGCTGCACGCCCTCAAGGGCGACGCTGCCCCGGCGTCCAAGGGCGCGATGGTCCCCCTCGGTGGCGGCAAGGCCTACCTCTCCCTCCCCGAGGACGCCGCGGGCCCCGTCCCGGGGATCATCGTCATCCACGAGTGGTGGGGGCTGAACGACCACATCAAGCACTGGGCGGACCGCCTCGCTGCCTCCGGGTACGCCGCCCTCGCCGTCGATCTCTACGGCGGCACCGTCGCCAGTACGCCCGACGCGGCGATGGCGGCGATGAAGGCCGTCGAGGACGGCGACGCCATGGCCACCCTCGCCGACGCCCACGACCTCCTCGTGCGGGACGAGCGCATCCAGGCCCCGAAGACCGCCGTCGTCGGCTGGTGCTTCGGCGGGAGCTGGTCGCTGCGCACGGCGATGGACCTCGCGGACATCGACGCCGCCGTCGTCTACTACGGGCGCATCCCCGAGGACCTGAGCGCGCTGGAGCGCCTCAACGCCCCCGTCCTCGGTGTCTTCGGCCGCCAGGACAAGGGCATCCCGGTTGAGTCGGTGGAGTCCTTCGTCGCGAAGGCGACCGAGGCCGGCAAGTCCGTCGACGTCCACTTCTACGACGCCCCCCACGCCTTCGCGAACCCGAGCAGCGACCGCTACGTCGCCGACGCCGCGGACGACGCCTGGGCGAAGGCGAAGGCCTTCCTCGCCGCGAACCTGGGGAGTTGAGCGACGTCGCGCCGGCCCTGACCCTCCCCGCAGGCGACCGCGACCGGGAGGCCCTCGCGCGCTGCCGGCCCGTCCCCGCGGTGCCCCGCGGCCACGAGCGCTCCGTTGTGCGCAAGCCGTGGGGCCACGAGTTCCTCTGCTACCGCGGCCCCCGCCTCGCCGCCTGGGTGCTGACCCTCACGCCGGGCGCCCGCACCTCGCTCCACTGCCACCGCCGCAAGCGGACGACCTTGTGCGTCGTGGAGGGGGAGCTGAGGCTCGAGGGCTTGGGCGACAACTACACCCTGCGGCCCGGAGACGTCGCGGTCGTCGAGCCCGGCGCGTTCCATCGCCTGTCCGCTGGCTCCGATGGGGCCCGCGTGGTTGAGATCGAGGACCCGGTCGACAAAGAGGACCTCGTCCGCATCGAGGACGACCACGGCCGCGTCGGCACCCCCTACGAAGGAGAGGACGCTACCGTCCGCGTGGACCTCGACCGCTTCGGGTTCTTCGAGGTCGGTCCGGAGACGACGCCGGTCCGGCTCCTCGACGACGAAGCACACGACGCAGACGGCGCCGCCCTTGTCATCCCCTGCAGCGCGGGGAGGCTCGCGGTGTTCGCTGACGGGCGGTGAGGGGCGGGTCCTCGCCGCTACCCCAGGCGCGCCACCATCCCGTCGAGCAGCGCCCGCGCCTTCGCCTCCCCTACGGCGCCCTCGTCGAACCACGATACGAGCACCATCCCGCCCGTGGGCAGCGTCTGGGCCAGCACCATCTCCTCGTAGAACAGGAACGACCGCCGCTCGGGCAGCAGCTGGGGCATCCGCGTCCAGCGCACCGCGCCGCGCACGATGGGGTCCGCCGGCGGCACGAGGTTGAAGCTCACCGGCGCCGGCAGCCACCGCTCCCCCAGCCGCTCCGGGAACAGGGCCTCCACCAGCCCCGCGATCGACCCGCCGTGCTGCACCGCCTCGAGCCACGCCCGCTCCACCCGCGGCGCGGCCTCGTCCACCGTCTCGACGCCGCCCAGGTCCGGGCGTACCAGGGCCACGTCCACCAGGTAGCCGAACATCCCCCGCCGCTCCGGCGTCGTCCGGCTCGCGAGCTGCGTCCCGATGGGCGCGTCCGTCCCCCGCAGCTCCCGCCACGCCAGGTGCATCGCCGACAGCATCAAGACGAACGGCGTCACCCCCAGCGCCTCGGCCCGCGCTGCCCAGCGCTGCGCGACCTCCTCGCTGACCATCCGCTCGATCCGCCGCCCCGCAAACCGCCGTCGTGGCGTCCAGGTCGGCAGGTCCGCCAGGCGCTCCCGCCACCACGTCGCGTTCGCCACCGACGCCGGACCCTCGCCCGTCGCCACCTTCACCGGGTCCCGCACCGGCAGCGGCCCGCCCGCCCCCGCGAGCCCCTCCACCAGCTGGGACGCCACCACGTGCATCGCCGCCGCGTCCGCCACCACGTGCGGCGCGCTGAGCACGACTCCGTTGCCGTCCCGCGCCCGCACGAGCGTGGCCCGCAGCCGCACCGGGTCCGTGGGCACCCACGCCCGGTGGTAGACCGCCTCCGCCTCGGCCCGCAGCGCCTCGGGCAGCGAGTCCGCCTCCACCCGTCGCCAGCGCACCGCCGCGCCGGCCTCGTCGTCCAGCACCTCGTTCCACCCGGACGCGCCCCGTACGAAGCGCGCCCGCAGGGCCGGGTGCCCCGCCACGACGCGCCGCAGCGCCATGTCCAGGCGCGCGTCGTCCAGCGGCCCCTCGGCCCAGTAGATCTCCGTCACCGTGTGGGCGAGCCCGTCGTCGCCCGCGATGTCGAGCCACCGGGCCTGCCGCCGCGACACGGGCCGCCCGGCCCGCGGAATCACCGCCGCCTTTCCCACCTTCGGCAGCGCCGCCAGGTACCCCGCGAGCAGCCGCGGCGTCGGCATCTCGTAGGGCAGCGTCGGGTGCAGCCGCCCGCCGACCCAGTCCTCGAGCTCCCCCGCCAGCGACAGGGCGTCCGCCGAGTCGAGCCCCTGGGCCGCGAACGTCTCGTCCGGCTGGAACGAGCCCGGCTCGGCCTCCTCGATCCACTCCTTCAGCCACGCCAGCGCCGCCGCCTCTGTCGGCGGCCGCCGCACCGCCACCCGACGCCCCTCCGCGGGCAGCGAGCGCGTCGCCAGCTCCTCGAAGAACGGCGCCCGCTCCCGCGTCCGGCGCATCGCCCGGTCCCGCAGCAACGCGAGCAGCGGCGCCGACGGGTCCGGCCGCGACAGCACCCGCATCCGGTCCGGGTACCGCGCCCCCACCACCGAGTGCATCACGTGGTTGCTCACCTGCATGGGCCGCATGATCTCGGCGATCTGCGCCCGGCTGATCGCCCGCCGCCGCCCCGCGTCCACCGCGAGCGCGTCCAGCCACGCCGCGTCCGTCCGTACGTGCTGCGCCTCCTCCTGGGAGTGCACCTTGTGGGCCTGGAGCCACACGGGATGCACCCGCTCCCGCTCCGCCTGGAGCCGCTGGAAGAACCACAGGGTCCACTCCTCGAAGAAGAGGATCTGGAGCCAGCCCCGGTAGTGGTAGTCGCCGAGGGCCTCGCCGGGGCGCAGCCCGTCGGTGGGCAGCGTGCTCCAGTGCTCGGCGATGGCGGCGTCGTAGACGTCCAGGAGCTCCGGGTGCCGCGCCCGCAGCCGGTCCCCGAAGCGCCGGAACAGGGCGATGTGCTTGCGCTCCTCGTCCTCCAGCAGCGTCAGCGACCTCCGCCCGCGATGCAGGATCGGCCCCTGGTTGCGCACGAAGTCGATCAGCCCCTCCTCGAGGCGGATGATCACGTCGCACAGGGCCAGCGTGGTGCTCCACTGGAAGAGCTCCCACGCGGCGGGGTCGTCCTGGAGCGGCAGCGCCTCGGACCAGGCGAAGCTCGCGAGGCCGGGCGGCAGGAACTCCCCGGCTTCGTCCATGCGGTCCCAGGGCACGTCCGCGTCGAGATCGAACTGGTACTTGTCCGAGCGGTCATCCAGAGCCGCCGCCACCGCGTCGAGCTCCGGGTACAGGTCGCCGGTCTCGGGCCGCTGGTCTCCGTCGACGGCGCCGCCCACGTCGTCGAACAGCAGCGTGAGCTCGCCCGCCAGCAGCGCCCGCTTCGTCTCCCGCCGCTGGATCTTGCCGCTCGACGTCTTCGGCAGCGCCCGCGCCCCCACCCCGACGACCCGATGAGGGGGCACGCCGTGGTCCGTCGCCACCGCCGCCCGCACCGCCGCCGCGATGGCCGCCCCGTCGAGCTCCCCCGCGACCTTGCGCGCGTCCACCTCCAGCGCGACGACCACCCGCTCCGTCTCCCCGTCGTCCACGGAGAACGCCGCGATGCCGCCGGGCCGGATGGCGGGGTGGACCTTCTCGGCGCTCGTCTCCACGTCCGTGGGGTGCACGTTGCGGCCTCGGTGAACGATGAGGTCCTTGATGCGACCGCTCACGTAGAGCTCGCCCTCGTGCAGGTAGCCGAGGTCGCCCGTGCGGAGCCAGCGGACGCCGTCGTCCACGAGGAACGTCGCCGCCGACTCCTCGGGCTTGCCGTGGTAGCCGTCGGCGATGTGGTCGCCGCTGACCTGGATCTCGCCTTCCAGCCCGTCCGCGAGCACCGCACCGGTCTCGGGCGAGACGATGCGGAGCGGCGTCGCCGGCAGCCCGCACCCCACGCGCCCGTCGTGCCGGGTGGGGACGCCGCCGTGGCGGACCCCGCTGACCAGCAGCGTCGCCTCGGCCAGGCCGAAGGCCGGGAACACCGCTTCGCGCCGGAAGCCCACGGGGCCAAAGCGCTCGGCGAAGCGGTCGAGGCTCGCGGTGCGCACCGGCTCCGCGCCCACGATGAGGCAGCGGAGCGAGCTCAGGTCGAGGCCGTCGAGCTGGTCGTCGCGGACGCGGCGCGAGCACAGGTCCAGGGCGAAGTTCGGGATCGGCGAGCACGTGCCGCGGTAGTCCGTGATGGCCTGGAGCCAGCGCCGGGGGTTGCGCAGGAACGTGACCGGGGAGAGCAGCACCGCCGGCCCGCCGTCGTGGAGCGGGTGGAGGATGGCGCCGATGAGGCCCATGTCGTGGTAGGGCGGCAGCCAGCTCACGCCGACGCCGTCGTGGTCGCGGCGGCTGCGGACGTTGGCGATGTGCTCGTTGTTGGCCGCGAGGTTCCGCTGGGTGACGCGCACCCCGCGCGGGTTCCCCGTGGAGCCCGACGTGTACTGGAGGAAGGCGACGTCGTCCGGTCGCACCGTGGGCGCCCGCCACCCGTCTGCGGCGCCCACGTCCACCGTGTCCACCGCGATGCGGGGCAGGGCGGCGATGCCCGGCACGAGCTGCTGGAGCATCTCCCCCATCGAGTCGACCATCGACGTGGTGAGGACCCCGCCCGCGCCTGCGTCCGTGGCGAGCGCCTGGAGCCGAGGCAGCGTGCGCAGCAGGTCCGTGGGGTCCGGGGGGAAGGCGGGCACTGCGACCAGCCCGCCGTACACGCACCCCAGGAACGCGACGACGTAGTCCACGCCCGGCTCGCACAGGAGCAGCAGCCGGGCGCCGGGCTCGAAGCGCTCGCGCAGCACCGCCGCCAGCGCCATCGCCTTGCGCTCGAGCTCCCGGCCGTCGAGCACCACGGGATCTCCGTGCTCGGGCAGGAACGTCAGGGCCGTGCGGGGCTGGGCGAGGCCCCAGCGGAGCCCCTCGAAGAACGTGGATTTCATGGAGCGGCCTCGGTCAGCGTGGCGGGCGAGCGGTCGGTTTCCAGCGGGATGACGGGCCCGGCGGGGACGGCGCCGTCGACGAAGACGTGGTGGAGCCCCTGGATCCCCATCATGTAGCCCCACAGGGCGTCGAGGCGGCGGAAGGCGTGGCTCCCGCGCGGGGCGAGCGGCCAGGCGGCGCGCACCAGGCGCACGGTCGTGGGGTTCAGCAGGTCCGCGCGCTCGATGGCGGCGGGGCTCATGAGCGTGTCCATCACTTCACGCCCCACGGGCGTCGCCCGGAAGTCCCGGAAGCTCGGCGACAGCAGGTTGTGCTTCGTCGGCCGCTGGTACTCGGGTCCCAGCAGCGGCTCGGCCAGGGAGCGGAGCAGACGCTTGCTCAGAGCCGAGTCGGGGACGAGGCAGTGCTCGGCGGGGAGCGACCAGGTGAGGTTCATGACGTCGAGGTCCTGGAAGGGGGCGCGGCCCTCCAGGGAGTTGGCCATCTCCACGCGGTCGCCGAGCAGGGGCACGATGATGCCGCTGAACACGGCCTTGCTGACCACGCGCGTCGCGTCGAATGGGTCCATGGACGGCAGGTCGAAGGGGGCGAACTCCCGGTCGACCGTGCTCGACGGGCCGTCGTCGCCGAGCTCCGCGATGACGCGCTTGCTCAGCAGGCGGGGCAGCTGGCGCTGGGCGGTGGCGACCCGAAGGGCGTAGGCGCTGGCATAGCCGAAGCGGGGATCCAGCTCTGCGGGCGGGTCGGTCTGGGTCCAGAAGACGCCCCGGGCTTTGCCCTCGGTGCGGGAGAAGTCTTTCAGGTGCTGCCTCGCGGAGGGGGCGCCGGCGGCGAGGTCCCGCCAGAGCGCCTCGAGGCGGAAGTAGGGGTAGCCCCCGAACTGCTCGTCGCTCGTCTCGCCGGAGCAGACCGCCTTGAACCCGGCGTCCCGCACGCCGCGCATCACCGCGATGCGGGAGACGGACGACAGCGACGCCGAGGCGACCTCCGTGCTGCGGATCGACGCGAGGTAGCCGTCCGCGAGGGACGCGGCGTCGCACTCCACCCCCACCCATGGCAGGCCCAGCCGCTTCGCGGTGCGCTCGGCCTCGGCGCCCTCGTCGTAGGGCTGGCCGGGGTAGGAGATGGAGAAGCAGGTCAGGGTGCGGCCGGCGCGCTTCGTCAGAGCGGCGACCGTGGAGCTGTCGAGGCCGCTGGACAGGGCCATCGCGATGGGGACGTCCCCGCCGACCCGTCGCTGGACCGCGCGGGTCAGCGCCTCGTCGAGCTGCGCCTTCGCCTCGTCGAAGGTGCGCCCGGGCACCCGGGTGAAGTCGGGGGTCCAGTACGGCGCGGTGGTCAGTCCGTCGCGGGTGACCTTCGTGAGGTGGGCGGGGCGGACGGCGGTGATCCCGGCGAACGCGGTGCGGGCGCAGTCAGCGAGGCCCATGCCGGGCCCGGCGAAGAAGCGCGGGTCGATGGCGACGGGGAAGCCGGGCAGCGCGAGCAGCCCCTTGCACTCGGACGCGAAGACGAAGGCGCCGTCGTGCTCCGCGAAGAACATGGGCTTGATGCCGAAGCGGTCGCGGGCGAGCCACAGCTCGTCGCGCCGCCCGTCCCAGATGGCGAACGCGAACTCGCCGTTCATGTGGGCGAACATCCCCTCGCCGTACTCCTCGTACAGGCGCAGGACGACCTCGCTGTCGGACCGGGTGTGGAAGGCGTGGCCGCGGGCGCGCAGGTCGTCGCGCAGGGCCTCGTAGTCGTAGATCTCGCCGTTGTAGAGGAGCGCGACGCGGTGGTCGGCCGAGTAGATGGGCTGGAGTCCGGTGGCCGGCTGCTCGGTGAAGGCGAGGGAGAGGAAGGCGAGGGCGACGTCCTCGCGCACCTGGGCGAAGGAGCTCCCCTCGGGACCTCGGTGGGCCATGGCCGACATCATCCGGTCGAGCCAGGCGCGCTCGGCGCGGCCTCCGTGGCGTCTCCACACACCGCCCACGCCGCACATCAGAGGGCTCCTTCGTCGAGGAGACCGGCGGCGGCGAGGGCCAGCCGAGTCGCCGCGTGCTCCAGCGCCCCTGCCATCTCCAGCGCTCCCAGCGTCGCGCGTGCGGCCCGGCGGACGTGCTCGGCGACGGCGTCCTCGGTCCAGAGGTCGGCGAGGATCGCCTCCGCGTCGGCGTCCGCGAGCCCGGCGGCGCGGAGATCGCCGCCATCGCCGTCCAGATCGGGGCCGAGATACGCCACGGCCAGCTCGGCCAGCGCCGGGCCCAGCCGGTCCTGCTCCTCGGCCGTGAGCGCGCCCCACACCTGCGCGAAGCGCTCGGCGAAGAAGGCCCGGTGCCACTCTTCGTCGCGGCCGTGTCGTCCCACGAACTCCCGCACGTCAGGGAGCACCCGCTCGTCCTCGGCGAGGAGCCGCAGGCGATCGCTGAGCGCGGTCTCGGTCACGAAGACGAAGAGGAAGGCGAGGAGATCGCGGTCTTCGTGGTCGCCGCGCGCCTGCACGGCCGCGAGTCCTGCGGCGAAGCCCGGCGTCCGCGTCGGCGCCCCCTGAGTGTCACTCGCCACCGCCGCCAGCAGCGCCTCCGCCTCCGCCGCGTGGGCCTCCTCGTCGTCGTGCAGCCGCTCCGCCAGGCGCCGGGCGGGCCCCGGCAGCGCGAACCGACCCTCCCGGGCGAGGAGCCAGCGGGCGACGGGGTTCACGACCTGCCGCTCCAGGTAGACGGTGTCCCGCAGGTACCGCCCCAGCGACGCCGCCAGCAGCCCGTCGGAGAGCCCCCGCGCCACCACGGACGGGTGCAGCGCGTGCGGCGCCAGCTCCGGGAGCATCGCGAGCCCGTCCTGCGTCGCCCCCCGGTCGCTCATCCCTCGCCCCCCTCGGCCCGCGCCACCAGCCGCCGCACCGTGGCCTCGAACGTCGCTGCGATGGCCTCCATCGTCGCCCGCTCGAAGCGGCAGTCCCGGTACGCCACGACGGCGGAGCAGGCGCGCCGCCCCTCCACCATCTGCACCACGAGATCGTGCACGTCGAAGAGCTCTCGTGGGGGCAGAAGGTCGACTCGCTCGCTGGTTTCGACCCCCGGGAGGCGGAACACCACCGGCGGCCCCAGCAGGTTGAGGAGGATCCGGCGAGTCGGCGGCGCCGCCAGTGCGTTGTAGACCCGGCGCCAGGGTGCCGTGTCGCCGAGGAAGCGCTCGGCGTCCGTGAGGAGCGCGTCGTCGTCTGCGTCCTCGCCCGCCCGGCACCGGTACGTGTCCGTGAACACCATGTAGGCGACGGTGTCCCACTCCCGCCGCGTCGTGCGCCCGCTCCGCACCACCGCGAAGCCCACATCGGGGCGGCGGGCGTGCTCGCGCAGGGCGTAGGTCAGGGCCGTCACGAGCAAGGCCCCGCGGGAGACCCCGGCCGCGTTCGCCGCCCGGCGCAGCTGCCCCGTCCCCGGCAACGCCACGAGCACCACCCCTGGCGTGGGGTCCAGCCCGCCGGGACGCGAGGCATCCCCCTCCAGGGCGTAGCCGTCCTCGGGGTAGGGCGGGAGCGTGCTTCGGTCCTTCAGCACCGGCCCCACGAGCGCGAGGTTCGGCCCCACGAGCTCCCGGGGCTGGGGCGCGGGCTCGTCGTCGGGCGCCACTCCGTCCACGTGGTCCGCGTAGGCGCGGGCGAGCTCCTTCCAGGCGAGGAGCGCGGAGAGCTTGTCGGCGATGACGTGGTCCGCGCTGACCCCGAAGTACGCGCGGTCCTCGGCGAACCGCGCGATGGCGGCCACGGCGAGGGGCGCCTCGTCCAGGGACCGGACCTCCTCCATCTGCGCCCGCATCCACGCCGCGGCCTCGGGCTCGTCCTGGAACTCCCGTTCCCGCAGCGGGTCCACGCCGTCGTGCACGCGTCGGACGAACCCCGTCGGTCCACCGGGGACGAAGGAGGTGCGGAAGGCCTCGTGCCGCTGGACCAGGTGCCGAACCGCAGCGCGCAGCGCGTCGACGTCGACCGCGCCCTCGAGCTCGTAGACCATCGCGATGTTGCGCGACCGGACGGCTCCCCGGGACGCCCGGGTCAGCGTCACGCGTTCGTGGAAGGTGACCGGGCCCTCGTCCATCGTTGGCGGACTATACTCGGGGCTCCCGGGAGGCCATGGCGAACCAACACGAGCTGGCGGTCCTCGCCATGAAGCGCACCGGCCACCACGCAGTCATCCACTGGCTGCTCTCCCAGGTGGACGGTCTCTGCGCGCACCTGAACAACTGCGAGTTCCTGCGCGTCGAGCGGCACGTGAACCCGCCACCCCGGGTCGTGAGCCGCACGGAGCGGGAGGTGCTGGTCGCGGGGTTCTCGTCGGCGTTCTACGTGAACGGGCGCTTCCGGGGCCACGTGCGCCACATCACGCCGAACGAGGTGTTCTCGTCGCTGCGGGACCGGCTGCTGGCCCTGCAGAACGTGGAGTGGGCGCTGCGGCAGGCCTACGAGGTGGAGGACCTCGCCGCCTTCCTCTTCAACTTCGAGGACATGGACCTCGCCACGTTCCGGTCGATCCGGCCCGTCGTCTCCGCGCGGGAGCCCGCCGAGCGACGCGACGTGGTGGTGGTGGTGCGGGATCTGGGCAACTTCGTCGCGAGCCGCCTGCGCGGGGGGTACCTGGTGAACGACGCCGTCCTCGCCGCCTGGGAGACCCATGTCCGCGGCGCTCTCGACGCGCCCTCCGCACCGGGCACCCCCGACGACCCCGCCACCACCTGGGTCTCCTTCCCCCGCTGGCACGTGGACCGCGCCTACCGCGAGGCCGTCGCGGCGCGGCTCGGCATCTCCTTCACCGACGCCGGCCGGGACGACGTCCCCCCGTTCGGCCCCCCGCCGGCCCCGGGCAGCAGCTTCGACGGTCTCGCCCAGCACGGCCGCGCCTCGACCATGGACGTGAACGGGCGCCAGGCGGCCTTCGTCGACGACCCCGCCTGGCGGGATGCCTGTCTGCGCCCCCGCCTCCGCGCCCTCTCCGCCGAGTACTTCGGCTTCGACGTCCTCGACTCGTCGCCGACGGTGCCGTCCCCGTGATCAACCCGGACCTCGACCTGACGGACGACCTCGCCGCGGCCCATCGGCTCCAGGCCGTCCTCGGCTGGACCGACCTCGTCCACACCCACTGCTCCGCCCGGTCGCTCCTGGACCCGGACACCTACTACCTCGCCCCCTTCGGCCGCCTCTTCGAGGAGGTCGAACCATCCACCCTCGTCCGGGTCCACCTCGACGGCACCGTCCTCGACGACCGCACGGGCGCGGGCGTTCACCCGGCGGCGATGGGCCTACACAGCGCCATCCTCGCCGCGCGCCCCGACGTGGGCTGCGTCGTCCACACCCACTCCGTCGCCGGGGCTGCGGTGAGTGCGCAGGAGGGTGGGCTGCGGATGGTCAGCCAGCACGCCATGCGCTTTCACGGCGCCATCGGGACCCACGAGCACAGCGGCCTGACGCTGGCCGAAGGGGACGGCGCTGCCCTCGTCGCCTCCCTGGGTACCCACGACGCCCTGATCCTGCGCAACCACGGCCTGCTGACCTGCGGCCCCACCGTCCCCGCCGCCTTCGAGGTCATGTGGTTCCTCGAGAAGGCCTGCGCCATCCAGGTCGCGGCCGGCGCTGGCCCGCTCGTGGAGCCCGCCCCGGAGATCGCCGCCAAGGTCGCGCGGCAGTTCGCCCGCCCCGAGCGCGCCGCGGTCGTCGACGCGACGTGGGCCGCGCTCCTGCGCCTCCTGGACCGGGAGACCCGGTAGCCGCCTACTCCGCCTCGGACGGCACGAACCCCGTGAACTGGTCGAGATAGCTCCGGTCCCGGGTCTCGCTGTCCGTCACCCAGGGCATCACGCGCAGCTGGTACGTGGACTCGAACTGGATCCACAGCTCGTCGTCCGACAGCCGCACCGGCTGGTCCGCCTCGGGGCCCGTCTTCGCCACCGCCCGCTCGTAGCCCCGCTTGGACACCCCGTGGGGCGACAGATACGGCGTGTACGTGTGGGCCCCGGCGATGTACGGGCCCTTCGTGCTCGGCGTCTTGATGACGGCGTTGAACTCGATGGCGCTGTTCCGATGGAAGAAGGGCGGCCGGAAGCTGTGCTCGATCGTGTCCCAGCGGCCCTTGAACACCGCGAAGTCCACGGCGTTGCGGCCGTGATCGTCGTGGGGCGCCGTGAGGACCGTGAGGATCGACGGGTCCGGGTGGTCCCAGTTCGCGCCCCAGTAGGAGTTGAAGTCCATCAGGTCGTACTTGAAGGGCGCATACGTCCCATGCCAGGCGACCACGTCGAACGGCGAGCCCGGCAGCTCCGTGCCCCACAGGTCCCCGCCCGACTTGTGCACCACCGGATAGGGCGCGTCGCTCCGCTCGAAGGCCGCCACCGGCGCCTTGAAGTGGCGCTCGTCGGCCAGCCCGTTCGCGCCGACGGGTCCCCGCTCGGGGAGCTGGTAGTGCCCGTTGAACAGCTCGCCCACGAAGCCGCGGGCCTGGCCGTCGGGGAGCAGGACGCGGAAGCGGATGCCCCGCGGGAGGATGAGGATCTCGCCCGGCCCCGCCTCCAGCCAGCCCAGCTCCGTCTGCACCCGCAGCGCTCCCTCCTGCGGCACCACGAGCAGGTCGCCGTCGATGTCCGTGAACGCGCGCTCCATGTCCGCGGTGGCGGAGTAGAGGTGGATGGCGAAGCCCGCCCTGGCGCACGGATCGCCGGCGCCCGCGAAGCTCGACAGCGAGCTCAGCCAGTCCACGCCAGGGCCCGGCCAGGGCGTGGGCGCGAAGCGCAGGATGTTGGGGCTCACGCTGCCGGCGTCGAACCGCCCCACGAACCGTCCGCTGTCCAGCTTCGTCCACTCCCGCTCGGCGATCTGCGGGCGCAAGCGGTACATCCAGACCCGGTGGTTCAGGGCACGGTGCACGGTGAACCCCGTGCCGTTGATCTGCTCGGCGTAGAGCCCGTAGGGGACCTCGCGGGGGCCGTTCTGGAGCTGGGGGAGCGCGCCGGGGAGCGCTTCGGACGCGAGGGCGTTGCCGAATCCGGTCTGGTAGGCGAGGTCGGTCAAGGGAGGCTCCTGGTCCTGGGGCCGCTCGTTGCGGCAGCCCCGCGCCGCAACGTAGCCACCGTGAGCGGGACCGGGGCCCGTGGACGATCGCTCGTCCGCGGACCCCGGTGCTCCTGACCCTCCGAGCGCCGCTGTCGGGGGCGGCCTCGGGTCCTCCACTCAGGGAGCGAGGTAGGTGACCTCCAGCTCGAGGGCGTCACGGCTCAGATAGACCTGGTCGGCGACGCCGTTCTCGTTGTCCTCCACCGCCATGCGGAACCGGAACTGGCTGCGGTCCTCGCGGGCGGCGCGGTTGAGGATGTCGTCCTCCACCTCATCGGAGACGGACAGGTAGAGCGAGCCCCCGCCGCTGTCCTGCAGACCGCCCGACTCGGTCAGGGGGTCCGCCGCCCAGGCCTCGCCGTCCACGCGCGGGTACACCCCGTGCTCGACGAGGACCTCGAGTCCGAGGCTCCAGGGGTCGCCGATCTGGTCGCTCACCAGGGTCGTGTAGAGCCACGCGCTCTCCACGCCCACGGCGCTCGCCGGCATCTCCGACAGGTCGAAGGTGACGAACGCGCGCAGCGCGGCGTCCTCGTCGTCGTCGCCCACCCGCAGGTAGTCGTTCCCGTCCCCCACGGGGCCCGACCGCGTCGCGGTGCCGGTCACGTCGTTGTCGCGCTCGTAGGTCGCGTCCATGCGCTTCAGCGTGGTGAAGACCACCTCGTGGCCGGCCTCGATGGCGTTGCCCTCGCGGTCCGTGGCGCCGGTCCCCAGCACGACGCGGTACTCACGCGGCTCGACGCTGGTCGGGTCGTTCCCGTCGCCGGCGGCGTACTGGAGGAAGGCGATGGGGGCGATGGTCAGGACATCGTCACCGTCGTTCCAGGACATGCCGACGTCGCCGAGGGAGGAGGTGTCGAGGGCGCCTTCCACCGACGGGATGTTCATCGCCTCGCTGAACCAGATCTCGATGGCGGTGTCGCTCCACACACCGGCGGCGCCGTCCTCGGGGGAGGTGGAGACGACGTAGGGGGCGGTGGTGTCGACGGAGTCGTCGTCGTCGCCCACCGCGTCGTCGTCGTCACCGACCGCGTCGTCGTCGTCACCGGGGTTCTCCTCGCCGGCGGACGGGCAGCCCGCGAGGCCGAGGAGGAGGGAGAGAAGAAGGAGGGAGTGGTTTCGCATCTCAGGTCCTTGGAGGAGGTTCGCGCCACGCTGCGACGTGACGGAGAGGACCCTAGAAATCCCTCGGTCCCGGGCGGGTCCCGCTCTGCGGCAACCCGAGAGGGACCGACCGCTGACCGCGGCGCGACCCCGCCCCCCGACCTGCTACCTGGCGAGCAGTCCCTCGATCTCCTCGACCCGCCTCGTGGCCCGGCTCCCTCCCCCGAGCCCGAGCGCGGCGAGGGTCTCCCGTGCCTCCTCGGCGGCGAGCCGGGCGTCACCGAGCTGATCGAGGCGCAGGGCCACCTCGGCGAGGTGGCACAGCCCGAGCACCAACACGACGCTCGGCGCTCCCCTCACGAGGTCCACGGCGTGCTCCGCGAGCAGCAGCGCCTCCAGCTCGCCCTTCTCCGCGCGGAGCCGCGCCTCGATCGAGCGCGCTTCCCCGAGCCACACCTTGCGGTCCGCGGCCTTGATGGCGTCGATGGCCGGCCGGAGCCGCGCGAGCCCCGCGTCGTGCGCGCCCGCGAGCAGATCGAGGTCTGCGAGCGCCACCGCGCAGTAGGCCTCGTGGGGGTGCCGGCCCAGGGCGGCGTACCCGTCGCGCGCGGTCTCGAAGTGGGCCCGCGCCTCGTCGAGGCGACCCTGGCCGCGGGAGAGCAGGCCGAGGTTGTAGTTCGCGGCGCACTCCTGGGAACGCCACCCCAGCCGCTGGGCGGTCGCGCGGGACAGCTCGAACCAGGTCGCCGCCGCGACCTCCTCGCCCCGGTGGGCCGCGGTGGTGCCGAGCCGCGAGGACATGGAGCCCTGGAGCTCGCGGTTGCCCCGCGCCCGGGCGAGGTCGTAGACGCGGCGGTTGAGGGCGTCGGCCTCCTCGTAGCGGCCCTGGACGAGGCGGATGAGTCCCAGGGTGTCCTGGGCGCCGAGGTTCCAGTCGCGGATGCCCGCGCGCTCGTAGGTCTGGATCGACATGCGGAGGAAGGCCTCCGACTCCTCGAAGCGCAGCTCGGCCTGGGCGAGCCCACCGAGGGAGACCGCCACCTGCGCGGCGGCGAAGGCGCGGCCCTCGGACCGGTAGACGGCGAGGGTCTCCTGGAGCGACTCCCACGCCTCGGTGCGGCGGCCGGCGCGGTAGGCGGCCCACCCCAGCGAGTAGACCAGGCGCGCGCGGTCCAGGGGGCGCAGGTCTGCGTCGAGCTCGGCCTCGATGCGCTGCCGGACCCCCTCCATGGCGGCTCCCCCCGCCCGCTCCACCCCGACCCGGAGCGTGAGGCTGAGCCAGCGGACGAGCAGGTCCCGGCGCCCGGTCTCTTCCAGGACGCGCAGGGCCGAGGCGATGCCGGCGTCGTCGGGGGGCGGGGCTGCGCGTCCGGCGAACGCGCAGAGGACGAGGGTCTCGGGGTCGTTGGGGAGCGCCGTCGCGAGCGCCCGAGCGACCTCCATCGCCCGGTGCGGCGAGCCCCGGAGGACGAGGAGGGGGACGGTCCAGCCGGCGATGGCGCGGGCCACGTCGTGCTCGTCAGCGGCGAGGGAGGCATCGAAGGCGCGCAGGGCTCCTTCCAGCTCCGCAGCGAGCATCCGGACGCGCTCCGGGGGAGGGAACACCCCGAGCTCCACCGGAGCGCCGGGGCTTGCGTACCAGCGCCGCAGGGCGGGCAAGGACGCGGCGGCCACGGCGCGGTGGCCGGGCTCGGCGTGAGCGGCGACGAACTCCCGGACGGCGAACGTGGGGGCGATGCGGCCGTCGTCGGTCTGCCGGAGCAAGGCGTGGTCGAGCAGCGCGTCGAGTCCGTCGATGACGTCGAACGCCACGACCTCGTCCAGCGCCGACTCCACGGCGTCGAGGACGAAGCTGCCGGGGAAGGTGGTGCACACGGCGAGGAGCGTGCGCTCGTCCGGGCCGAGCCCGTCCCACGAGCGGGCCAGAGCGTCGGTGAGGGAGGGGGCATCGCCCCGGCCCTTGAGGAGCGACAGGGGCCGGTCGAGTCGCTTGAGGAGCCCGTCCAGGCCGCCGAGGCGGACGCGGGACGCGGCGAGCTCGATGGCAAAGGGGACCCCGTCGAGGCGGTCGAGGAGCGGGGGCAGGCGCGCGTCGTCGCCGGCGATGTCGACCCCGAGCTGGCCGGCGCGTCCGACGAACAGGGCGCTCGCTGCGTCGGAGGGGAGGGGAGGGACGGGCAGCACGCGCTCGTCCGGGGTGCGGAGCAACACGCGACTCGTGACGAGTCCCCGCAGGGACGGGGCCTCGGCGCGCAGGGCGGTCCACACGTCGGCGACGGCGCCGGAGCAGGTCTCCGCGTTGTCGAAGACCAGGAGGCCTGCGTCCGCCGACGCGAGGGCCGCGTAGAGGACGTCGCGGGGCCCGGACCGCGGCTGGTCCACGCCCAGGGCGGTCACGAGCTCGGCGACCACGTCGTCGGCCGTGCTCGCGGCCGTGAGGTCGCAGAACGCGCAGGGACCGGCCCACCGCGCGCCCATCGCCGAGGCGAGCGAGGTCTTCCCGAGGCCGGCGGCGCCGTGCAGCGTCACGAGCCCGGGGGCGGCGAGGAGGCCTTCGAGGTGCGCGAGGAGCTCGGCTCGGCCCAGGAGCTGCGGGGCGGGGGGACGACGCCAGCTCGACGCGCCGGGAGGGGCGGGGCTGTCGACGGCGGTGGTCTCGACGACCACCTGCGCGTCGAGGAGGAGCCCCCGGCCGCGCACCGTGCGCAGGAAGCGTGGCTCGCGCGGCTCGTCCTCCAGCTTGCCGCGGAGGCGGTAGACGGCCTTGTCCACGAGCTTCTTGCGCCCGGCGCTGCGGATGTCCCACACCTCCCGCAGCAGGGTCTCGGCGGGGACGGGGCGGCCGTCGTGGGCGACGAGGACCTCGAGGAGCCGGCCCTCCGTGGCGGAGAGCGAGAGGACCTCTCCACCCGGCTGCGTCGCCTCGAGGCGGTCCAGGTCGACCGTGCGGGGTCCGAGGCGGAGGCGGCGGCGGTCGGCGGCGGCCACGTCCAGGGGGACGAAGCGGTACCCGACGCCCCGCAGCGACACGACGTGGAACGGACGCTCCGGGAGACGCTCGATCTTCGCGCGCAGGCGGCGGATGCCGTCGTCGACGGCGCGGGTGATGGCCTGAGGGGAGTAGCCGAGGACCTCGGTGAGGAGGACATCGCGGGCGACGTCCTCTCCCGGGCGGGCCACGAGGTAGGCGGCGAGGTCACGCTCGACGTCGGTGAGCTGGTCCTCAGCGCCGTCGGACCGCGTGATGCGTCCCGAGGGCAGCTCCAGCGTCCCGATCGCGAGGGCTACCCGTGTCGCCATGGCCCGACGATACCGCGCCGCCCGGTGCGCTCCGCGCCGTCGCGAGGTCGTGGATGCGCAGGAGCAGCTCGTGAGCGTCCTGGGACGTGGACAGCGCGATGGGACGCCCGGAGATCCGGCCGACGCGGTGGCACGCACCTCTCAGGGCGTCGGCGCAGGCAGCGGCGAGGGGAGAGATGCCCGCCGGCGGGGCGACGAGGAGCCACGCGGTCGGCGGGAGCGCCACGTGGACGGCCCGCAGGAGCGCGAGGTGGGGGCGCCAGGCGTGGCGAAGCCGCGCGGTGGGCGGCAAGGGTCCCTGGGGAAGGCTGGGGCGGAGCACGGTCCCGTCGATGGGCGCGAGCCGCGCGCGGGCGGCGTCGAGCCTCCGCTCCAGGGCGAGAGGCTCGCGGAGCAGCGCCCCGGTCACCAGGCCCACCCGAGCGCCGCGGGCCTCGAGGAGCCCGGGCAGATCCCGCGCCCGCGCCTCCTGAAGGAGGAGAATCCGGGTTCCGTCGAGGGGGTCGCGAGCCATGGCGAGACCCTAGGGACCCCCCGGTCCCGGCGGGGTCCCGTTCGGTGGTCCCGGGTGGAGTGGTGAGACCCATCTGACCCGCGGCGGTGACGCCATGTAGATTCCTCCCATGCGTTTCCCCCTGCTCCTCGCCGCCCCTCTGCTCTTCTCCGGCTGCGTGGTCGTCGACGCGCCCGAGACCATCGAAGAGCTCGTGGTCTTCGGGTTCCAGAACCACACCGAGGGCGAGCAGTGGCGGGAGGCGTTCGCTGAGGGGCTGTTCCCCCTGGTCGACGACATCTGGGTGGACCTCAACGACGAGGGCTACAAGGTCGACAACCTCAACTCCGACCACCTCGAAGCCGTCGGTGTCGAGAACGCGAACACGGAGACGATCATCGGGGCGCTGGGGGCGGCCGAGTACACCCACGGCATCGACGACGTGCTGTGGGCCATCACCTACCCCGACAAGTCCGAGGTCTTCGAGAACTTCGTCGAGTACGACGTCGTCGAGCAGGGCGACCGGGACTGCTTCCTGGCCCGCGAGTGCGAGTCCTACACCCAGCACATCGACCAGACCGTCGAGGTCCTCCTCGTCCAGACCGCGCGGACCGTGATGTTCAAGGACCACCGCTGGGTGGAGATCGACGGGATGGACCCCTTCGTCATCGGGCGCACCCTCGTGCCGGACCCGGTCGAGCTGGGGAACCCGATCATCGACGTCCACCAGCAGTACGACATCTTCCTCATCTTCCCGCGCGACGGCGCCGCCGCCCGCATCGAGACCGTGTGGATCGACGCCACCTTCGGCGACGTCGAGCTTCCGGACTACTTCCTGGTGGACCAGGCGGTGAACGGGATGGGCAACCAGGCGGAGCGGATCGACGAGTTGATCGACGCCGAGCGCTGAGCCCGTCAACTGCTCTCCAACCCCTCCCGCGCAACCCTCAGAACCAAAAAAATGAAAAAAATTTGGTGAACGCGGGACGGCTCCCAAGCGGTCGCTTCGGGCGTTTTGGGAATCCGTGGAAACGTCGTGGTTTCGCGCGCTTGAGCGGCGTTCCAGCCAGCGGGAAAACTCTGCTTTCTGCCCTTCGATGACGGCCGAGTCAACACCCACCACGATTTTCCGCATTGACCCCCCAGAAACGTTGTGACTTACAATCGAATCGCTTCGGCGACGGACGTCGAGCATGCTGAGGGTAGAAACATGGCTGACAAGAAGTACTTCGTTCTCCAGGACGGCAACGGCGACACCGACACCGTCTTCCACTCCCGCCAGCCCCGTGGCGCCGCCCTGAAGGCTGCCTCCCGCGGCCACACCGACATCCGCCTCCGCGAGCGCGGCACGAACCGCGTGCACGTGTTCAACGGCTGGCGCGAGGAGGTCCCGGCCCCGAAGAACGGCCCGTCCTGGCTCGGCGACACCGTCTGGAAGGCGAACGTCAAGAAGCAGGGCGTCGAGAAGGTCTAGCCTTCTGACTCCTGGCCCTCGCTCCGTCCGGTCGGCTTCGGCTCGCCGGACGGAGTGAGGCCGGCCTGCCGGTGCGTGCGCCGCAGGCCTTCGGGCGGGCCACCCTGTGGCCAGTGCCCTGGACCGGGTGGCGGCCACAGCTGCGGCTCCACCTGGCCCAACCATCTCTGGAGCGCGCCGGGGGGTGACACCTCGGCGAGCGCCTCCAGCTCGGCCACGATGCCCGACGACGACGGGCGCTCGGACGGCCGCGTGCGGACACACCGCGCCACCAGCGAAGACAGCAGCGGGAGCCGGGCCACGAGCCTCGGCCACACCGGATCGAGGTCGCCCTCGACGATGGCCTTGCCGCTGCTCTCCAGCGAGTCCCGCGCGAACGGGGGGCTCCCGATGGCGAGGGCGGCGATGAGGGACCCGAGGGCGAACGAGTCCGACCGGGCCGTGAGGTACGTCCCCATCACCTGCTCGGGGCTCATGTAGCCCACGGTGCCCTTGACCCAGTCCTGGCTCGTCGTCACCGCGCGGTGCCGCCATCGGGCGATCCCGAAGTCCATCACGACCACCTCCCCGCGCGGGTCCACCATCACGTTCCCGGGCTTCAGGTCCCGGTGTACGAGCCGGAGGTGGTTGCCGTCCCGGTCGTGCATGCCGTGGGCGTAGGCCATCGCCCGTCCGATGCCGAGGGCGATCTCGATGATGACCGGCTCGGGGATCTCCTCGTCGGCGGCGACCATGTCCGCGAGCAGCCCCTCGAGATCCCAGCCATGGACCCGCTTCATCGCGAGGAACGCGCGCCCCCCGATCTCCCCGTAGTCCACCGCCCGCACGATGTTCCGGTGCACCAGGAGCTGCGACAGGCGCGCCTCGGCGTAGAACTGCTCCCGGGCCTTCTGCTGGCGCGACAGCTCGGCGTTGAGCACCTTGACGGCGTAGTCGACCTCGGGCTCCTCCTCGCGCACCGCGAGGTAGATCCGGGCCATCCCTCCCCGGCCGAGGCACCCGATGAGGTTGTAGTGGCCGAAGCGGACCGACGGGATCTGCTCGTCTCCGATGACCACCGCGCGATGCCCGGCGGTGACCTCGTCGGACCAGCGGAAGAACCCTGCGCTCGCCGCGTGGGCGGGCGCGCCAGCTCCGATGGGGACGGGATCCGGGTCTTCCATGGAGCCACGCTAGGTGGGGGGCGCCGACGATCCCTATGACGCCCCGATGACACCGGCGGGAAGTCGCCATCATGGCTGCGGGTCGCTCGCCGGGCCGGTAGCCTCCCGCCCGCGCCGGACCGGACCCCTCGACGTCCGTCCACCCTCGCACGCACGCGCGCCACCTCAAAGCGCACCACCGGAGACCGCCTTGAACTACTACCGCCCGCCCCTGGCCGACATCCGCTTCAACCTCGAGACGTTCGACTACAACGGCACCGTCCACTCGATGCCCGCGTTCGCAGACTTCGACCTCGACACCTGCATGGGGCTCCTCGAGGCCTACGCCCAGTTCTGCGTGGGCGAGCTGCTGCCGCTGAACGGCTCCGGGGACCACGAAGGCGTCAAGTACGACCCCGAGACGCACGACGTGAAGACCCCGGACGGCTTCCCCGCTGCCTACAAGGCCTACTGCGCCAATGGGTTCGCGAGCCTGCCCCATCCGCAGGAGCACGGTGGCGTCGGCGCCCCCCTCGTCCTGAGCACGCTCGCGCAGGAGGTCATCTCCGCCTGCAACAAGAGCTTCTCCATGTGCCCCGGCCTCACCGCGGGCCTCATCGAGGCGCTGGAGGCCCACGCAAGCGACGAGCTCAAGCACAAGTACCTGCCGAAGCTCGTGAGCGGCGAGTGGGCCGGCACCATGTGCCTCACGGAGCCCCAGTGCGGGACCGATCTGGGCCTGCTGACGACGAAGGCCGAGCCGTTCGGTGACCACTGGAAGCTCACCGGCACGAAGACGTGGATCACCTTCGGTGAGCACGACATGACCGACAACATCATCCACTTCGTGCTCGCGCGCCTGCCCGACGCCCCGTCGGGCATCAAGGGCATCAGCACCTTCATCGTCCCGAAGATCCTCGACGACGGCTCGCGCAACCCCATCTTCTGCGGCGGCACCGACCACAAGATGGGCATCCACGCGTCCCCGACCTGCGTGATGAACCTCGAGGACTGCGAGGCGTGGCTCGTCGGCGAGCCCCACAAGGGCATGCGCAGCATGTTCACGATGATGAACGCGGCGCGTCTGCAGGTGGGCAGCGAGGGCGTGTCCCTCGGTGAGGCCGCCTATCAGAACGCCCTCGAGTTCTGCAAGGACCGCAAGCAGAGCCGCTCGCTGAACCCCGCGCTCCGCGACGAGTCGTCCCCGGCGGACAACATCCTCGTGCACCCGGACGTGCGGCGGATGCTCCTCAACGTGAAGTCCACGACGGAGGGCCTGCGCGCCCTCGTCGCCTGGATCGGCATCAACTACGACGTGATGCACAACAGCGAGGACGCCGAGGCGAAGGAGAAGGCCGAGGACCTCGTCGCGCTCCTGACCCCCATCATCAAGAGCTACGGCAGCGAGCGCGGCTTCGCGAACATCAGCGAGGCCATGCAGGCCATGGGCGGCGCGGGCTACACCGCCGACTGGCCCGTCGAGCAGTACATGCGCGACGAGCGCATCGCGATGATCTACGAGGGCACGAACCACATCCAGGCGCTGGATCTCGTGGGCCGCAAGCTGCCCATGAAGGGCGGCCAGCTGATGCGCGTCTTCGCGGGGGAGGTGACGGCCCTGCTCCGCGCCTGCGCCGAGGACGAGGAGCTCGCGCCCTTCGCCGCCGCCCTCAAGGCGGAGAGCAAGCGCCTGAACGAGACGACGATGACGATGGGTGCGGCGGCCATGTCCGACCACGAGATCATCGGCGCCGTCTCCAGCAACTACCTGAACCAGTTCGCGCTGGTGACGCTCGCCTACGTCTGGCTGCGCCAGCTCAAGGCGCTGCTCGACCGCCCCGCGGACGACGGCTTCCGCAAGGCCAAGTTCCAGACGGCCCGCTTCTACTTCGAGCTCGTCCTCCCCGAGGCCGAGATGTACGCGAAGAAGGTGGCCGTCGGGAAGGGCCCGATGATGGAGATCGACGTCGACCTCCTCTGAGGGGACGTCCTTCGAACGACGCAGGCAGCCCCGCCGGGTGCGCCGCGCCGGTAGTCTTCGCTGATGGGGGTCCCCACCACGAGACTCGGCGTCGCGCTCCTCGCGGGGCTGCTGTCCTTGGCCGGCTGCGACCTCCTCAGCCCGACGCCGGTGGTGGTGAACACCGAGCCGCAGCCCCTCGACCCGGTGGAGGAGGAGCGGCCGTCGCCCGACCCCGAGGGGATCACGACGACCCTGCTCGACGCGGGAGCGGAGCCGCGCCAGGAGCTGCGCTATCGCTACCAGATGGGGGTGCCGGAGCGGACGCGGATCAGCGTCGACTCCACGGTCCTCGGCCGGGACTTCGACGGCAGCGCGGTCGTGTTCGAAGGGACCCACACCTTCGAGGCGGTCGTCACTCCGCGCCTGAAGAAGGGCCTGCACCTCATCCAGTACGACGCGGAGGTCCCGACCTCGTCCACCGCGCGTCGCCGGACCGACAACATCGCCCAGATGATCACCGAAGTGCGCGACGAAGCGCTCGAGGGGGGCGTGGCTAAAGGCATCTACACCGACCGCGGCCTCCAGGAGCGCATCTCGCCCCGGTACTCACGCATCCCGGACCGCTCGGCGGCGAGGGCCGTCGCGGATGCCTGGGACAGCGTCGGGTCCCTCCCGGTGCCGTTCCCGGTGGAGGCCGTGGGCGTCGGAGCGCGGTGGACCACCGAGAACATGAGCGAGGACGTCGAGGGTGCCGAGTACCCCGTCGTGACCACCTGGACCCTGACCTCGTTCGACGGGGAGCGCGGGCAGGTGACCCTCTCCCAGAGCGTGGACGTCAAGGACATCTCCCTGAAGGTGAGTCGGTTGCCCAAGGGGACCACCGTCGTGCTCCAGGAGGCTCTCAGCCGCGGCGAGGGGGCCTACAGCTTCGACCTGTCACGCTTCGCCCCCACGTCGGGGAAGCTCCAGGGGTCGGGGAGCAGTCGGTACCTGGCCACGCTCCCCATCAACGGGGAGAAGCGTCGCAAGGTCGAGTTCCAGGTCGCCGTGACGATCGAGTCCGTCGAGCTCGCCGACCCCGCGTCTCCCGAGTAGTCAGCCCCCGCTCACGCACTCCGTGGGTTCCCGCCCCGCGGCCCGAACCGCGTCCGGGGAGTGGATGTCGTCCGCGAGGATGGCGGCGGCGTCGATGGGCGGGATGGCGGTGTCGAGCTCGGCGTTGATCGCGTCCACGAACATGTCGGCGACGAGGGCGTAGCCCGTCGGGCTGAAGTGGAGACCGTCGAAGCTGAGGAGCCCGCCGAGCATCCCGCCCGTCAGCTCCTGCCCGCCGAGGCTCAGGCCGTTGGTCGCGATGTCGAGCGCTTCGGCCGCGACGGGGACGATGTGCACGTTGGGGTAGTCGTCCGCCTCGCGGTGGAGCAGCACGTTCACGTCCGCGGCGAGCTGCGACTGCTCGTCGCCGGAGTCGGGCCCGCCGAGGTTGCCACGCAGGATCGCGGGGTCGGGCATCTCCGCGAGGAACACGTGCGCGCCGGTGTCCGCGAGGCGCTCCATGATTGGGACGAGGTGCTCCTCGATGTCCTCGAGCGGCGTGCGGCTCAGGACGTCGTTGCCCACCAGATCGAAGGACACGATGACCGTGGGCTCCAGACGCTCCACCGCCTCGAGCATGGTCCAGCGCGGGCCCCCGCCGAAGGGGGCGTAGGGGTCGACGCTGAGGCCGCCGAGCATGTTCTGGACGAGCTCGTCGGCCGACGGCCCCACGATGACGTCGTCCACCATGTAGTTGCCGGCGGCGAGGTTGCGCACCTGCAGGTCCGGGTCGCTCCGGCCGACCCAGTACGCGAGGCCCTCGTCGGGATCGACCATCTCCGAGAGAACGTCGGTGATCGCGTCCCGGATGAAGTCGGCGACGGATGCGGAGTCACACTCGGGCGCGGGCCCCACCGAGTCCAGCCCGAGCGTCGGGAAGAGCGGGTCCACGAGGACCGGCTGCGGCATGTAGGCGCCCATCACGCGCGCGAGCTGCAACGCGGGGCTGAGCATCACGCCGTCGTGCGTCGGGGTGCCGTCGAACACCCCCTGGGTCAGGGACGCGCCGAAGGCGACGACCCGGTCGAACTCCGGGTCCAGGGGCGGGTCGTAGTGGAAGCGCTGGGGGACGCGGGTGGTGCCGTCCGCGGTGTGCAGATCGATGGACGCATCCCCCGCCTCGGGAGCGCCCTGGACGAGGACCGTGATCGCGCCGTCGCCGGGCTCCAGGTCGAGCGCCTTGATGCCCCCCACGGTCACGCTCGTGACGTCGGCGGCGTCCATGTCCACCTCGCTCAGATCGATGGTCAGGGGGTAGTACCCCGTCATCGAGCCGAAGGCGGGGGTGAGGAGGTCGTACTCCTCGGTGGTGGCGTCGTCGTCGTCGACCCCCGAGGTGGGGCAGCCGGCGAGGAGGAGGGCGACGAAGGCGAGGGTGCGGTTCATGGCGCCGACACCATAGGGGGCTGGGATCGGTGGCGCAGAGGGGGAACGCTCCGCCCGCGTGCAGCCGGTACCCTTCGCGGACGGAGGAGCCATGCCGCGCAAGGTCGAAGTGGACGTGCTGGTGGACGGCACGCCCGAGCAGGTCTCGGAGAAGCTCAAGGAGAACACCCGGTTCTCGATGGTGCCCTACCGAGGCGGTCCGCTGACGCTCGGCAAGAAGCCCATGAAGGGGCGGGTCGGCAAGGGCGAGGCGACCGTCGGACTGAACCGGCGCGACTGGTGGTCGATGATGCAGCCGACCGCCGAGGTGACTCTGGAGCAAGCGCCCACCGGGACCCGCGTGAAGGGGACGGTCGGCATGCCCGACTGGATGACGTGGTTGCTCCGCGCGGTGGTCCTCCTCGGGATCCCGGCGGCGACGGGGTTCGCGTCGTTCCAGCTCTTCCGTGACGGGGGGGCGATGGGTCCGTACATCGCGATGGCGTTCACGCTGTTCGCCATCGGAGTCGCCATCTTCGGGGTCGGCGCCCACGTCCACCACGCGAACGAGCAGGTGGACACGCTCAAGAAGACCCTCGTGGAGTCCGCGGGCGGGCCGAAGCTGCTCGCGAGCACCCCGGTCGGAGCCTCGTCGTCGGAGCTGGCGGAGGCCGAAGCCGAGCTGGAGCGGGCGAAGGAATCACTGGCCGCGGCGGAGCTGGCCAGGGCGCGGGCAGCGCAGAAGCAGTAGAGGCCTGGGCGGGGGCGCCGCCTCAGCGCTTCCCCTTGCTCTTGTCGAGGCGCACCGGCGTGACCTGGCGCTCGGGCAGCTGCTGCTGCTCGGGGATGGGACACGGCTCGGACGAGCCGTCGAGCTCTTGCACCCGCGGGGCGGACCACTTGCCCCGGATGTCCACCGCCTGGGTGAACTGGGCCCGGAAGCGCTGGGCGTCGACCGTCGGCGTGTCGAAGCAGACGACGAGGGCCTCGCCCGGGTTCGCTCCTCCCTGAGCCTCGCGGGGGACGACGTCGCCGGCGTAGGGCAGCGCGGGGGAGTAGTCGACGAGCGGGGCCCACTCGCCCTCGGCCTCGATCGAGAGGACGAAGTGGGAGAAGGCGCGACGGAAGGCGTAGCCGTCGAGGGTGTCGTGGGCCGCGAAGAGGCGCACGCTCCGCACCTCCACCGGCGCCGGCGTCTCCCACACCACCTCGTGGACCGTGCCCTTGGGCTTCCCGTCTTCGAAGAACGTGCTGCCGGGCTCCCCGCCGGACGTACCGGTGGCCCCGAGCATCCGGTCGAGGCCGCCGAAGCCGTCTGCGGCGTCACCGGGCTTCGAGCCCGAGACGACCCTGGCGCCCTGGCTCACGTCGAACAGGTCGTCTGACGCCGGGCTCACGTCCGCGGCGAAGATCCCATCCGCTCCGAGCGCAGCGGTGATGGCAGACGCGCGCGCGGCGGCGACGCGCGCCTCGTCGAGGACGACCTTCGCCTCGTCGCAGGCCTTGCGCGCCTCCCGCACGCGGAGCTGCGCCTGCGTCGCTTCGAGGCGCTTGCGCTGGACATCCGCCCGGTACTGCACCTGCTCGAGCGGGTTCGGGGGGACCCGCCGGCTCGCCCACTTCTTCGCCTCGACGTCAGCCTTCGCGGCCACCCGCCTGCGCCTCTCCCACTCCCCCTTCAGCCGATCCCACTCCGCCTGGGCGCTCCCGAGGCGTTGCTGCGCGTCCGTCGCCGCGTCGATGGCCCGCGCACGGACCTCCGCGAGCTGCCGGGCGCGCTCCTCCTCCTTCTCCGCGATCTCCTGGGCCGCCTGGGCCTTCTCGAGATCCGCCAGCGCCTTCTCCGCCTTCTTGCGGGCCTCCTCGGCCGCCTGGAACGAGGCCTGGGTCTTGATGAGCTCGGCTTGCTTGGTCGCCGCGTCCCGCTCGGCCTCCAGGCGGGTCATGGCCTCCCGCTTCAGCTTGCGCTCGTTCCGCGCGCGCAGGACGAACACCGCCACGAGGCTCACCACGATCAGCCCGACGATCCCGACCCGCAAGCTTCGGCGGCGCAGCTTCTCCGCCTTCTCCTCCACCGTGCTCGCGTCGATGAACCCCATCGTCTGGTCGAAGTTGCCGCCGTACAGGGCTGCCCACGCCGCGCTCGGCGCCTGCGTATCCCGCCAGGCCAGGGCGCCGGCGAGGTCGGGACCCCGGATCAGGGCCGCGCGGTCCCGGCTGTGCAGGTCCGCGCTGTCCGCGAGCCGCCGCCAGATCCGCGCCGACTCCGACTCGAGCATCGTCCATCCGCGCAGCCGCGACCAGACGCGCATCAGGCTCTCGTGGGAGATGTCGATGACCGTGTCGTCCTCGAGCTCCACCCCGTCGGGCGGCATGACGAACGCTTGATCGCGGTGGCGGAAGACGGCGAGCACGTCGGCCACCTCCCGCACGGAGGTCCCCACGATCTCCGCGATGGCGGCGAGCCGCATCGGCCGACGAATCCCCCGGGAGTCCGTCCCCGTGTCCGTGAGGGTGCGGAACACCTGGCGCGCGAGGAGCTGGTAGTGCGACGACAGCGAGAGGTAGGCCTCCTCGGCGTGCTGGTCGAGGGCCTTCTCCATCCCGCCGATGGCCACGTAGTGCGTCAGCGAGATCCGCTCGCTCGTCGGGTCGGCGGCCCAGGCCTGCCACGTGCGCCGTAGGGCGTGCTGGAGGATCGAGAGCTGGTCGGGGTTGCTGCCCACGTCGTTCACGAGGCGCGTCAGGAGCAGCGGGTCGACCTTCGCCCCCGCGACGGCAATGGGCCCGGCAATGGCCTCGCGCCGCTCCGCCCGGGACATGCGCGCCACGAGGAACTGCCCGGAGTTGATCGCCTCGGGGAGCCCCGGGAAGCGGGCGCAGTCCCCGAGGAAGTCCGAGCGCATCGTGATGACGACGTAGACGGCCTGGGTCCGCTGCCGCGCGGCTTCGACGAGCAGCTTCACGAAGGCCGTCGCCTCCTCGGCCGCCTTCGTCTCCTCCGCCTGGCTGTCGTCGCTGAGGCCGGCGTAGCGGAACAGCTCCTCGAACTGGTCCACGACCACGAGGAGGTTCTCCTCCTCCGGCAGCCGCGCCGACCGGAACGCGTCGACGAGGCCTCGCCGGTTCAGGCGCAGGCGGGTGTCGATCATCTCCGTCAACGGAATCGGGCTGTCGTAGTTGCTCGCGAGCACATCCTCGCCGGCGAGGGCGCGGGCCAGGGCGCCCATCGGATCCCCGGCCGGGCGCAGATGCGCCACCCGCCAGCGACTCCCGGCGTCGGCGAGGAGGCCGAGGTGCAGCGCCGGGAGGAGGCCGCAGGCGACGAGGCTGCTCTTGCCGCTGCCCGAGGACCCCACCACCGCCAGGAACCGTGCGCTGGCGAGCTTGTCGACCATCGCGTCCACCTGGCGCTCACGCCCGAAGAACAGGTGCTCCTCGCCGGCGAGGAACGGGCGGAGACCGGGGAACGGGTTGTCGGGCCGCGCCGTCATCCGTCGTGGTGCTCCGCGAGGAACGTCGCGAGCAGGGACGGGTCGAAGTCGCCGCGCCCGTCGATGAGGCCGGGCTCTTCGGAGACGATGGCGAAGTCCTTGTCGTCCGAGTCCGGGGCGGCGACCCAGGTCGCCATGGCCTTGAGGGGGCGGTCGCGGCGCCCGATCTGTTTGCGCAGGTTGCTCTCCTGGTGCACCCGCCAGGCCTCGTCCCCCTCGCCCCAGTAGAGGAGGACGGAGTCGCAGGCGGCCGCCAGGGCCTCGTTCGCGGCGCGCAGGTCCGAGGCGCTGCCCGTGAACGCGGGGAGCTTCACCTGCAGTCCCTGGGCCCTCAGGTGCTTGATGAGCGGCAGCGTCGCCTGGCGGTCGCTTCGGTCGCAGATGAGCCAGACGAGGGGTGCGGTGGCGAGCTCGCCGCTGGCGTCGGGCTCGATCTCGGGCGGCGCGCTGCGGAGGCGCTCCAGCGTGCCGTGCACCGCACCCTTGAGCTCCTCGAGGTCTCCGGTGACCAGATCCGCGCCCTGCTGGAGCGTCGCGTCGCTGTGCAGCGCGTCGATCCACTGCTGGTGCGCCGCGTCGTGCCCAGTGAGGCCCCGGGGGACCGACAGCACGCGAGGGAGCCCCTCCTCAGCGGAGAGGGCGGCGGCGATGCGGTTCTGGATGACGGGCACCGGGTCCTGGCCCGGACCGTCGGGGACGACGCCGCGGGACGCCCCGATGAGGTGGATGGAGAGGTCCGCCTCGGCGAGGAGACGCTTCACGGCCACCACGTAGTCCGCCTCCACCGACGGGAGCGGCCGGCGCGGGACCACCGTGATCCCCTCGGCCCGCAGCTCGCTCGCCAGGAGCTCCCGGTCCTCCCGCCGGTCGTAGGAGCACTCGGCGAGGTAGACCGTGGTTGCGTCCGCGGCTGGCTTCGCCGTCCCCTCTGCGAGCGCCTTGACCATCTCGGCGATGTCGTGGGCCATCAGCAGGATGCGCCGTCGGTAGGTCTGCGCGGCCTCGGGCCCGAGCGCCGGGTCGAGAGGGAGCGGCCGCTCGCCGTCCATGAGGAAGAACTCGTACCCGAGGGTCGAGCGCATGGCCTCGGGCTGCTCGTCCGGGGGGACGGGGAACCGCATCACCTTGAACAGGCGGCTGCGGTTGCCGACCTCGAGGCCCAGGTGCTCGTTGGCCGCGCGGCAGAAGGCGTCCACCTCCCGGTTGCACCACTCGGACTTGAGGTAGCGGGGCGAGACGATGGAGACGAGGACGGCGACGTCGTCGAGCTGGATCTCGATCTCGTCCGCGAAGTCGTCGTTGCCGGTCAGTCGCTCGTCGCGCCAGATGTTCGCGCGCTCGCCGAGCGTCTGACTGAGGAAGTTCTCCAGGTATGCGTGGAAGCGGCCGACCCAGCCGTGCTCCTCTTCGGGCAGCGGCTGGTCGTCGATGTGGGCGTAGCTGATGAACGCCTGTCGTTCGAAGCTCACTCGTCCCCCGTCACCCGACGCGCACGTGCACGATACCGAGGGGGGCGTTCAGCTTTGGTCGGGCAAACCTGATTGGGGGGCCGACCAGGCCCGCCGAGCGGTCGCGCTCAGGTGGCGGCGATGAGCGCCCTGGCTGCGAGGAGCCCCGGGCGTCCGCTGATGCCGCCGCCCGGGTGGACGCCGGCGCCGCTCAGCCAGAGGCCTGGGATCGCGGTGGCGTAGCGGGAGAGCTGCATGCTGGGGCGCATGGGTCCGAGCTGGTCGAGGGCGAGCTCGCCGTGGAAGGGGTGCCCGCCGTCGAGGCCGAACTCCGCTTCGAGGTCGGCGGGGGTCTTCACGTCGAGGACCTTGGCGCCGCGTGCGCCGGGGACCGCCTGGTCGAGGGAGTCGAGGACCGCCTTCACGAGGGCGTCGCGGGCCTCGGAGGTCCAGCCGCCGCGCAGCTCCCAAGGGGCGCTCCAGACATTCACCGAGACGCGGCCTCCGGTGGCGCGCACCTCGAGCGGCGGGGGGACGGTGGGGAGGCGCCGGTGCTTCACGTCGTCGAAGGCGCGCTCCAGGTGCAGCGGCTCGTTCGCGATGAAGGCGTGGGCGGGCAGCTCGGCGTCGATCTCCAGCTCGAGGCGGGCGAGCGTGCCGCGGACGCGGACGACCTCCATCTGGTGCGCCGTCTTGCCCGGGACATGGCGCGGGTCGAGGAGGCGCAAGAAGGTGGCCTTCGGCCCGACGGTGCTGAGGACGACCGGCGCGTCGATGGCGCCGCTGTCGAGCTCGACGCCGGCGATCTTCCCCCCGTCGACGCGGATCCGTTCGACCGTCGCGCCTGTGGTGATCTCGACTCCTGCCCCTTCCGCGGCGGAGCGGAGGGCTGCCGGTAGATCGGCGGTGTCGAGGCCGGCGCCGTCCCGGCATGCCTCGCGCAGCAGGAGCGCGGCGGCGGACGTCGGCGACCGCGGACCCATCCAGGTCCCCTGGAGCGCCGGCATCATCAGCGCGGCCCGGAGCAGGGGGTCGGTCAGGTGCTCGCTCAGCCAGTCGTCGATGCACGACGGCGCCACGCGGAGCAGCTCCATCATGTTCGTCTTGCCGAGCTTGCGGACGGCCATCCCCGCCTTCGCCAGCGGCCAGACGGGGGCGGCGCTGCCGATGTCAGGGGCCGGAGCGTTCAGCTGGGCGGACAGGGCGGGCTTCACGCTGTCGACCCACGCACGCCAGCCGGCGTAGCCCGGGTCGGAGACGGTGCCGTCCAGGGTCAGGCGGCGCTGCGCGTGGTCGATGGCGACCGCTGGAGCGGGAGACTCCCCCGCGGTCTCGAGCCCCAGGGCCTTGACCACCTCGCCCGACAGTGTGCTGCCATCCATGAGCAGGTGGCAGATTCCGCCGACCTCGCTCCGCTTCTCCACCACCTGCACCCGGCGCCTGGCCTTGGCGAGCAGGGTGGCGGCGATCAGGCCGTTGTGGCCTCCCCCGACGACGACGACATCTGCCATCAGACCGCCCTCGCCTTCAACATCTCCTTGGCGGCGAGCCCGCCGGGAGCGCCCATCACGCCGCCGCCCGGGTGCGCGCCGGAGCCGCAGAGCCAGAGGTTCCGCACGGGGGTCCTGTACCGGGCCCAGCCGGCGACGGGCCGCTGGAAGAGCAGCTGCTCGAGGCCGAGCTCGCCGTGGAAGATGTTGCCCTCGGTGAGCCCGAACTCCTGCTCCAGGTCCCAAGGGGTGAGCACCTGGCGGTGCAGGATGGCGTCCTTCAGGCCCGGCATGTACTCCGCGAGCGTGTCGACGACGGCGTCACCGAAGGCCTCACGCTTCTCAGGCCAGTGCTCGGGGCCTTCGGCGAGGTCGTAGGGGGCGTACTGCACGAAGCAGGACATGACGTGCTTGCCCGGCGGGGCCATGCCGCGGTCGAGCAAGGAGGGGAACACGAGGTTGATGTACGGCCGCTTGCTGAAGTCGCCGTACTTCGCCTCGTCGTAGGCACGCTCCAGATAGTCGGTGGAGGGCGCGATGGCGATGTCCCCGCGCACGTGCATGCCGTCGCCGGGGCGGTGCTTGAAGTCCACCCAGCGGTCCAGGGCGATGTTCACCTTGCCGGAGGACCCTCGCGCCTTGTAGCGGCCGATCTGCGTCACGAAGTCGCTCGGGAGATGGTCCTTGCCGACGAACTTGAGGAAGGTGAGGCGCGGCTCGCAGCCGGAGACCACCGTGCGGGCGTGCAGCTCGTCGCCACCCGCGATGGCGACCCCGGTGGCACGCCCCCCCTTCACGAGGATGCGGTCGACGGCGGTGGAGAGCCGGATCTCCGCGCCGTGGGAGCGCGCGGAGCTCGCGATGGCCTCGCTGATCGCCCCGGTGCCGCCGACCGGGAAGCCCCACGCCCGCGAGCTGCCGTCGATCTCCCCCATGTAGTGGTGCAGGAGGACGTAGGCGGTGCCTGGCGAGTTCACGCCGAGGAAGGTGCCGATGATGCCGCTGCACGACATGGGCGCCATGAGCTGGTCCGACTCGAACCACTCGCGCAGGAAGTCCACGCCGCCCATGGTCGTGAGCTTGAACTGCAGCGCCGTCAGGTCGTCGCCGAGCTCGCGGAACGCGCGGCCCATGCCGAGGAGCTGCCAGAGATCCTTCGGGTTGAGCGACAGCGGGTCCGGGGCGGGGCTGTCGATGAAGGGCTTCACGAAGCGCGACAGCCGGGAGACGGCGCGGCCGAATTCGGGATAGGTGTCCGCGTCACGCGGCGAGAGCTTGCGGATCTCCTCGCGCGTCTTGTCCGGGTCGGGCCAGCGGCAGAGGCCCGGATCGTCGGGCTGCGGCGTGTAGCTGCACTCGAGCGGCACGATGCGCAGGCCGTGCTTCACCAGCTCGAGGTCCCGGATGATCCAGGGCCGCAGCAGGGAGACGACGTAGGAGCAGACGCTGTAGGTGAAGCCGGGGTAGAGGCTCTCGCTGACGGCGGCCCCGCCGACTACGTGGCGGCGCTCCAGCACGAGGACCTTGCGTCCGGCCTTGGCGAGGTAGGCCGCGCAGGCGAGCCCGTTGTGGCCGGCGCCGACGACGATGGCGTCGTAGGGGTTTCCGGCGGTGCCGAGGGCGCTCATGCCGCAGATCCCTTCGCTGGCGTGCCCTTCGCCGCCTTCTTGGGCGTGAAGGTCTTCTGGGGCGGGTTGTAGAAGGGCGTCTCGGAGACGGTCGCCGTGACGCGATGGCGCTCGAACTCGGGTGTGTGCTCGATCTTCAGCGCGTGCCCGAGGTCGCCGTAGCCCCGGTGCACCTGGGCGATGGCGAGGAAGCGCTTGAGGTGGGGCGACCATGTCTGGGACGTCGCCTGGCCCACCTGCTTGCCGATCTCGTTCCACACCGGCAGCGCGGCGCGGGACGCGTGGGGCGCAAGGTGCGGCGGGAGCTTGTAGCTGTCGTAGAGCTCCTCGAGCTCGGGCCAGCTGACCTCGAGGCCCACGAGCTGCCAGTCGCTGCCGCCGCGAGCCTGCTCGGCGAGGAGAGCGTCCCGCCCGATCCAGCCTTCGCGGTCGAGCTTCACGGTCCAGCCGAGGCCGGCGTCGTCCGGCGTGCTCTTCAGCGACTCGATGACGCAGCTGCGGGCGCTCACGTAGTCGATGCCCTGGAGCACGAAGCCCGCCTCGATGCGGGTCACGTCCATCGCGTCGAGGCCCGCGGGCTGCATTCCGTAGGGAGCGCCGGCGTCGATCAGCGCGTCCCACAGGGCGAGCGCGTCGTCGGGGCCGACCCAGATCTCGTAGCCGAGGTCGCCGGTGTAGCCGGTGCGGGAGATGTGGCCCGGCGCGCCCGCCACCTGGCAGGCGGTGATACCGAAGAAGCGCAGGGCGTCGAGATCGGCGTCGGTTACCTGCTGGAGGATGTCGCGCGCGAGGGGCCCCTGGAGGGAGAGCGCCGCGATGCCGTCCGTGACGTCGGCGATCTGCACGTCGAAGGCGCGGCTGTGGCGGCCGTACCAGCCGAGCCAGGGCTCCGACGTGGTGGCCCGGAAGGTGCCGTCGCCCAGGTTGGCGATGGTGCCGTCGTCGAGGACGTGGCCGTCCTCGTTGCACATGGCGCCGTAGTACATGCGGCCGGGCTTGAGCTTCGTCACGTCCCGGGTCCACACGTGGGCGAGGAACGCGGCGGCGTCGGGGCCCGTGACGTCGTACTTGTAGAGCGGCGTGACGTCGATGAGCCCGGCGGTGTGCCGGAAGGCGAAGTACTCGCGCTCGCTGTGCCGGTCGTAGTTGGAGACGGCGACGTAGCCGGCCCACTCCTTCCAGGCGTAGCTGTGGCACAGGGCGGCGGTGCGGGGATGAAACGGGGTGTGGCGCGGCATCGAACGCGCACCTTACGACGGGAGACGGCGCGGAGTCGAAGCGTGGGAGCCGACGGGGCGCGGCCCGGCTACCCCGCCTTCGCCAGCAGCGCCGCGACCTCGGGGTGACCCTCGTGGCGGGCCCACTGAAGCGGGGTCATGCCGTTGCGGTCGCGCAGGTCCGGGTCGGCGCCAGCCTCGAGCAACAGCGCCACGGCCTCGCCGATCCCCGCGATGGCGGCTCCGTGCAGGGCCGACTGGCCGAAGTGGTTCGTGCGGTCCAGGTGGGGGTCGACGGTGAGGAGGTGGCGCAGCACGCGCGTCGGCCGCTCGGTCGCCGAGAGCGCGAGCGGGGCATCGCCGTTCACGTCACCCCGGTCCAGCGGCGCCCCGGCGGCGACCAGCGACTCCACTGCGGCGAGGTGGTCCTGCCAGCAGGCCACGTGCAGGGGGGTGTGGGCGCAGAAGTCGAGGGCGGCCACGTCGGCGCCGGCCTCGCACAGGAGACGCACCACGGTCGCGTGTCCCTGGTCCGCTGCCTGGTGGAGTGCGGTCCGCCCCTGGACGTTCGCGAGCGCCGTCGAGGCGCCGACGTCGAGGAGGAACGCCACCAGATCGGCGTGCCCCGCGTACGCCGCCTGGATCAGCGCCGTCGGGAGACCGGGAGCCCGCGGGTCCCGGGCGTTGGGGCTCGCGCCGCCGTCCACGAGGGCCCGCGCCTGCTCTACCTCGCCGAGCAGCGCCACCTCCCGCAGCAGCCAGTCCCGCCGCCGGTGGTTCGCGTCGGGGAGGTCGGCGAGGTACCAGTCCTCGCCTGCGACCTGGGACACGGCCACCGCAGCGTCCATCGCGCGCCGGCCGCCGGGCTCGTGGGTCGACCACAGCGCCTCGACCTCGTCGGTGAAGCTCATCGCCAGATCGGGCCGGCCCACCATGTCGAGCAGGGCGCGGACGGTCTGGATGGCGAGCCCGGCGCCGTGGGTGTCGCCGTCGTCGAGGCGGAGTCCCAGCGCGCGCACCCCGTGGTGGACGACGCCGTCATCGAGCCCGCAGCGGGCGGACATCTCGGCGCCGACGGACTCGAGCCACGCGGCGTTCTTCGTGGCGATCAGGAAGGGGTGGGGCTCGCCGGCCCGGAGGATCTCCAGGCCCTCGGCGAACCGGCCGAGGTGGTAGAGGCTGCGCAGCTCGTAGTCCCGCGCCCAGCCGAGCAGCTCGGGATCGGGCAACGAGTCAGCCAGCAGCTCGGTCTTGAGGGCGCGAGCCAGCGCGAGGGCGTCGGCGTGGCGGCCCGCGGTGCTGGCCTGGGACAGGGTGGTCATGCGACGGACGTAGGACATGAGGTCTCCAGAGGGCACGGACAGCCTCAGGGAGAGCAACCGCTGTGCCATCTGTGGCTCGCCGTGGGGTCCCACCGGCCACCAACTCCTGCGATCGCCCGACGGCTCGCCGCCTGGGCCGCGCGCTACACCCACCACGGAACCAAGGCGCGCCATCCCGGCTGATCCGGAACGACGCGCCCTGATCCGTTTCGGCGCAGGGGGTGGTCCGACGTGGCGCAGTCGGTGGTCCGACGTGGCGCAGCCCGACGGCGTCGCCCCTTCAGAGCCTCGGGTCGACCGGCTCGGACTCCAGCGCCACCACTCCGAACACGCACTCGTGCACGCGTCGGAGCGGGGCGCCGGCGACGAACCGCTCCAGCCCCTCGACCCCCAGCGCGAACTCCCGGAGCGCCAGGCTCCGCTTCCGCCCCAGGCCCCGCTGACGCAGGCGGTCGAGGTGCTCGGGCGCGGTGTACTCGGGCCCGTAGATGATGCGCAGGTACTCCCGCCCGCGGCACTTCACCGCCGGCTGGAGGAGCCCCTTCGCACCACGGGCCACGAAGTCCGCGGGCTTGACCACCATGCCCTCGCCGCCGTCTGCGGTCCGCTCCAGCCACCAGGCCGTCGCGGCCTCCACCTGCGCCGGGTCCGCGAGATCCACGGACCGCCACGGCGTCGCCATGAGCAGGTCGGAGCCCGCCTCGGCGAGCCGCGCCGCCAGACCCATGTGCCAGGCATGGGTCTTGTCGACGTGGCAGGCGCCCTCGGTGGCCAGCACGTGGAACGGCGCGAGCCGGTAGTCGTCCGGGTCGCTGACCTCCCAGCAGTAGGGAGACCAGGCGGCCCGGTACCGGCCCGTCAGCTCCGCGCGCTCGGCGAAGCGGGCCAGCAGCTCAGCCGCCGCCGCTCCCTCCTCGCCGTCGAGCCGCGCCGCCGCCCCCTCCAGCGCGGCGAGCGCCGGAGGAAAGGCCGCGTCCGCCGCCGCCCCCACGGGGGCGTACTGGTGGCGGATCAGCTCCTGCGCCTTCGCCGACCACGGCATGAGCTCGCAGTCCAGGACGACCCAGTCGGTGTCGAGCTCCTCCCAGAGGCCGGCGCCGTCGATCGCGTCCCGCACCCGGTCGAGGACCGCGCCCTCCAGCGACGCGTCGCCGAAGAAGCGGCGCCCCGTCCGCGTGTAGACCACCCCGGAGCCCGCGATGCCGAAGCGCCGCGAGCCCACTGCCTCGTCCCGGCACACCACGACCACCGCCCGGGAGCCCATGTGCTTCTCCTCGCACACGACCGTGGGGACGCCCGCCTTGCGGAAGTAGGCGAACGCCTCGGTCGGGTGCTCGAGGAAGCCGTCCTGGCTCGACGTCTCCGAGGGAGACATGGTCGGCGGCAGATAGACCAGCCACCGCGGGTCCACCGCGAACCGGCTGATCATCTCCAGCGCCGCCGCGCCGCGCTCCTCGGGGATCGTCAGGCGCCCCCGCAGCCTCGTCTCCACCCGGTACGTGCCCCGGATGTCGGCGAGGTGCAGGAGACGGTCTGCCGCCTGCTGGGCCGTCCCGTCCTCGGCGCCCTCGGGCACCAGGGGACGAATCGGCTCACACCAGACCTCGTGCGCGTCCACACCGACGAGCTGCCGCTCGGGCCACCGGAGCGCGGTCAAGCGCCCGCCGAACACGCAGCCCGTGTCGAGGCAGATCGTGTTGTTGACCCACTCTGCGGCAGGCATCGGCGTGTGGCCGTAGACCACGGACGCAGACCCGCGGTACTCGGCGGCCCAGTCGGCGCGGACCGGCAGACCGAACGAGTCGATCTCGCCCGTCGTCTCCCCGTAGAGGCAGAACGAGCGCACCCGACCGGAGGCCCGGCCCTGGTACTTCTCGATCAGCCCGGCGTGAGCCACGACCAGCCCGCCGCCGTCGAGGCGGTAGTGGCTGATCAGCCCCCGCAGGAAGTCCCGCACCGCCTGTACGAACGCGTCGTCCTCGGCCTCGAGCTGCTCCAGGGTCTCGGCGAGGCCATGGGCGATGCGCACGTTGCGCCCGTCGAGGGTCCGCAGCAGCTTCGCCTCGTGGTTGCCGTTCACGCAGATCGCCGTGCCGGCCTCCACCATCGCCATGGCGAGGCGGAGCACGTCCGGGACCTTCGGCCCGCGGTCCACGAGGTCACCCAGGAAGACGAGCGTGCGGTCCTCGGGGTGGGTCGCGCCGGTGGGTCGCCCGTCGTCGTCCTCGGACACGATCCAGCCCAGCTCCCCGAGCAGCTCGCGCAGCTCGTCGTAGCAGCCGTGGATGTCGCCGATGATGTCGAAGGGGCCGGTCTCACTCCGCCGGTCGTTCCACAGGGGCTCGCGCACGATCGACACGTCGTCGATCGCCTCGACCCCCCGCAGGACATGCACCCGCCGGAACCCCTCCCGCTTGAGGTGGCGCAGCGAGCGCCGCAGCGAACGGGTGTGGTTCTTGACCACGTGCGCGCCGAAGTCCCGATCCGGGCGCGCGTCGTTGCGCTCCTGGCAGACCTCGGGCGGCACGTCGAGGACGATGGCCACCGGCAGCACGTCGTGGTCCCGGGCGAGCTGCACGAGCTCTTCGCGGGCGTGGCGCTGCACGTTGGTCGCGTCGATGACGGTGAGGTGCCCCCGGCGTAAGCGGATGCCCGCGATGGTGTGCACCAGCTCGAAGGCGTCGCCGCTCGCGCCCTGGTCGTTCGGGTCGTCGGCCACCATGCCGCGGCAGGCATCGGACGACACCACCTCCGTGGGCAGGAAGTGGGTCGCCGCGAAGGTCGACTTGCCCGAGCCGGACGCGCCTACGAGGGCGACGAGGCACAGGTCGGGGATGTGGATCTCCATCATGTCTCCTCGCCGCGCTCGAACACGGCCATCTGGGTGGGGGACCCACACTCGGGGTCCTCGGGGCCGATCCCCGCGAAGGAGACGGCGTATCCATGGCGCTCCGCGACGGGCTCGGCCCACGCGACGAACTCGGCGCGGGTCCACTCGAAGCGGTGGTCTCCGTGCCGGAACTTGCCTGCGGGCAGGGTCGGGAACAGGCGGTTGTACTCGACGTTCGGCGTGGTCACGACGACGACGCGCGGCGCGGCCTCCCCGAACACCACCGCCTCCATCGCGTCGAGACGGTCGAGCTCCATGTGCTCGATCACCTCGATCAGCGTGATGGCGTCGAAGCCCTCGAGGCGCCGGTCCTTGTAGAGCAGGGAGCCGTGGAGCAGCTGGATGCGCTCGTGGCTGTGCTTGCTCGTCCGTCCCAGCTTGAGGCGGCGTTCGGCGACCTCCAGCGATCGGAGGGAGACATCGAGCCCCACGAGCCGGGTGTAGCGCCGGTCGCTGGCGAGATGCCGCACGAGCTTCGCCTCCCCGCAGCCCAGGTCCGCCACGGTGGTGACGCCGCGCGCCTCGAGCGCCGCGGCCACGTCGATGCGGCGCTGCTGGTCGAGCTTGATCGGCTTCTCCACCGTCGCCTCGCCGGCGTCGGCGGCCCGGTCCTGCTCGGCCGTGTCTCCGTCCATGAGCTGATCCAGGGCACGCCGGGCCAGGTGACGCCGGTTGCCGAGGAAGCGACGGGTGACGATCTCCTGCTCGGGGTGCGACGGGAGCCAGTCCGCGGCGATGCGGAGGAGCTTGTCGACCTCGTCCTTGCCGATCCAGTAGTGCTTGTTGCCGTCGAGGACGGGGATGAGCACGTACAGGTGCGACAGGAGATCCGCGAGGCGCACCTCGGCGGTGAGCGTCAGCGAGTGCACCCGGCTGCCGCCCCAGTCCGGCCGCGCCGGATCGAGGGGGTGCTGCGTGCACTCCACCGTGTAGCCGAGGGGCTCGAACAGGCGACGCACGAGCGGCTCGCCGCCGCGACAGGCGATGGCGGGCAGGTGCGCGACGAGGGGGATGGGGGTGGCGGCCAGATCCGGACGGGCCTTCGAATCGCCGGCCATGGCCGAGCGGAAGACCCGCGCGATGGCGGTGCCCAGCAGCGACGACGCGGCGTAGGGCCGGTCGTTCACGTACTGGTCGAGGGGCCCGTCCTGGTGGGAGCCCGGCTTGCCGCGGACGAGGCCGACCGGGTCGATGTCCAGCAGCAACGCCGCCGTGCAGCGCTCCTCGGAGGCCTCGGGGTAGAAGACGTGGGCGCGGCCGAAGGCGAGGCTGAACTCCTGGACCCGGGCGGGGTGCTTGGAGAGCAGGTAGCCCAGATCGGTCGCTGGCCGGTGGGTGGTGGTCAGCGTCAGGAGCATGGTCGTGAACGATAGGGGTCGAGGGGGGAGGGCGGTGTCTCCACCGCCGTGGGGGCGCCGTCCCCCGATGGACGGCGCCCCCGTGGACCAGGGCCGACTCCGATGTGGAGCGACCCCTGGACCCGGCGCGAGGCCGGGCCCGGGTCAGCGCCGGGCGGTGCCCGGTCGCAGCCCATGAGCTGCGAGCGACCCCATCGCGAGGAGGGGCGCGCTCTGGTTCTTGTCAGGCTGGATGTGTTGCCGGTGGGTCAGCTGGCGCGGAGCCAGATGCCGCCACCGCGTCCGGGGTCGCCCAGCACCCGGACCCCATTCGCGCGCATGTGCGCGAGGTCACGGAAGATGGTGCGCTCGGAGACTGCGAAGCGGCGGGCGGCTTCACCCACGGTCGTGGGGCCGCGAACCCGCATCCACACAGCCAGTCTCTGTCGACGAACGGAAGCTCTCATGTCGATCCTCCTGGCCAGGGATGACCCGGCTTGGGGTTGGTTGTGAACGACGGACGTCGTTCAGGTTGTGAGGCGGGATTGCCTCGGATGAGGAGGTCCGGACGGACCTCGGAGAGGGGGCGCGGAGCGCCCGAGGGGAGAGCTGGGAGACCGGGGGGAGGCGGGCGTCCGGAACGACGACGCCCCCGCGGGCGTGGGCCGGCGGGGGCGTCGTCGCTTCGCGCTCGTAGTCGAGCCTCAGGTCACGAAGACACCCCCTTGGACATACCGATCCTGGTTCTCCGGAAGGGAGAACCCGCTGCCGGCAGGCAGTTCGATAGTCCAGGTGTGGCGGATGCAGTTCTTCATGACGAGCGTCAGCATGGCGTCTGGTCGGATCCCGGGCAAGGCGGAAATCAGGATGTTTCTCCCAACCCTGACACGCGGACCGCCGCGAGGTTCCCGACAGACCGAGAGAAGCCAGTCAACGCATGCGTTCTCACGAGATCGCGACTTGCGTTAATTATGGAGTGATCCATAATTAACCTATGGCACGACCCCGACGACACTCCGACGAACACCTCCTCGCGGCGGCGCGCGCCGTGTTCCTGGAGGTGGGACCCCACGCCTCCCTCGCCGTCGTGGCGGCGCGGGTGGGGATGTCCCAGCCCGCCCTGTCTCAGCGCTTCGGCAGCAAGCAAGCGCTCCTGCTTCGGGCGCTGATGCCTCCCTCGACCGTTCCATGGGCCGAGCGGCTCGCCGACGGTCCCGGTCCGGAGCCCCTGCGCGATCAGCTCGAGGCCCTCTGTGTGAAGGCGATGCACTTCTTCGCGGAGATGGTCCCCGCCATGACCGCGCTCCGCGCCGCCGGTCTGCCCCTGATGGACGCGGTCGCCCTGCACCCCGACGCGCCACACCTGCGGGTGCGTCGTCTCGTCGTCGACTGGTTCGCCCGGGCGATGGACGCGGGACGCTTGCGCTCCTCGGACCCGGAGCGGCTCGCCATGGTCCTCATCGGCGGGCTCGAGTCCCGAGCGCTCCTCGCCTGGGTCCAGTCCGAGCCCCTGGTCGCAGACGAGCAGACCGCCCATGCCATGGCCGTCGCCGAACTCCTGTGGAGCGGCGTCCGCCCGGAGACCGACAGATGAACCGCCACCGCCCCGACAGCAGCTGGACGACCGATCAACGCCGCGCCTTCCTCGGGGGCCTGCGGGACGTCGTGGGCTCCGAGCCCGGCGCGCGGGCAGACGACCTGCTCGCCCTCGCCGCTGAGCGTCTCGCGGTCCAGGCCGACTGCGCCGACCCGGCCGCCTGGTCCGTCCTCGCGGGCGATCCCTGGGCCGAGCACGCCCTCGTGGCCTTGATCGTCGCCGGGTGCGTCCGGGAGGAACCCCTGGACTCGGCGCTCCTGGATCGCAACGACGCCTACGGACGGGCGGCGGGCGTGGACGGGTCCTGGGTGCGGGTCATGCGCCTGGCGGTGAGGGGGCAGCGACGTCGCGTGACGATGGCCCTCACCCGCGTCACGCCGGACGCGAAGTACATGCTGTCCCAGAGCTGGCGACTCGGCGGGGTCCGGGAGGTGCTCAACGGCGTGCTCGCGGCGAGCGGGCGGAGCTTCCGGGACGAGGAGCGTGGCTGGTTCTTCAAGCGGCTGGGGCTCCTGCCGGACGGCACCGTGGGGCGCACCTTCTGGGCGAACATGACCGAGCGTGGGATCGCGCTGCCCGGCGAGCCGGGTGGTCTGCCGGAGGCGGGCGTCCACCACGACCTGCTCCACACGCTGACCGGCTACGACACGGACGGCGCCGGAGAGAGCCTGCTCGCCGGCTTCTACGCGGGCTTCGGCTACGAGGGGTGGCCGGCGTGGGTGCTCGTGGCGCTGGTCACCTTCGAGCTGGGGCTCGATGTAGGGCCGAGCTTCGTCCCCCCGCGGACGGGGCAGTTCGACGTGCGGGGCGTCCTCGCGGCCTTCGAGCGGGCGCGGGGGGCCGCCTTTCACCCCATGGATCCCGGCTGGGACTACCGGGAGCTGATGCCTCTGCCGCTGACCGAGGCGCGGGCGCGGCTCGCCATCTGAGCTGTCGGGCGGCGGCGCGGCGGGGATGCCGCCCGGACGCTACAGCGAGAAGGTCTGGCCGGCGTTCACCGCACCCGCAGTGTTGTTCTGCGGGACCTGCCAGGTGAAGTCGGTCGCGGAGCAGCCGATGCCGCCCAGCTGGAGCGACTCGCCGGCTGCGGTGCCCCCGGTCTCCTGGACGCCGATGTCGACGGTCGTGGTGCCGTTGCACGCGCCGGCCCCGGGGGTGAAGTCGCCCTCGTAGCTCCAGCAGCCCACCGCCATGCCAAGCGGGTCGACGAGGCCGAACCCGTCGGGCGCGCCGTTCTGGATGCCCGACTGAGCGAACCACAGGGCGCCGAGCCCCGAGCCGTCGTCCGCGATGGTGCCGGCGAGGGTGATGGTGTTGTACAGCGTGCCGTTGCTGCCGTTGTAGAGCTCGACCGTCCAGCCCGTGAGGTCCGTCCCCGCGAGGCCCGCCATCTCGATGCCCTCGTTCGTGTCGCCGCCGTTGTTGTCGTAGTGCAGCTCGTTGATCCAGGGGTCGGCGGAGCAGTTGGAGGCGGCGGAGTCGTCGTCGTCGCCGGTGGCGGAGTCGTCGTCGTCGCCTGTGGCGGAGTCGTCGTCGTCGCCTGTGGCGGAGTCGTCGTCGTCGCCGGTGGCGGAGTCGTCGTCGTCGCCGGTGGCGGAGTCGTCGTCGTCGCCGGTCGCGGAGTC
>Ga0213833_1000138_pt1 | contig 128747 bp, 98 predicted proteins | sample SWATP21_FD_160575 | JGI IMG/M metagenome (GOLD analysis project Ga0213833, IMG submission 160575) | Coastal seawater microbial communities from Marineland, Florida, United States - SWA TP2 #1 | ecosystem: Environmental > Aquatic > Marine > Coastal | place: USA: Florida | collected 2016-08-14
GTGATTCAACATTACAGAATACTAGGCATCTGTGCTTTCTTGTTTATTCCGTTATTAGTTATGGCCAAACCTGCTGAGTTGAATAAGATTCTTAAGAATCAAAGTGAAGATAAATAGGATCTAGACTGAATAAAAAATCCACTAACTCTTAAGCCAGTGGATTCCTCTTTTAACTCTTTTTATTCAGAGGGCAAGCTACTTGAGTTCTGCCACCTTCTTAACAAAAGAAAATATTCTATTTTCAACTTTCTATTTTTACTCTTTGAATATCTACAACTAAAAACCATGTAATTTGAATCTATATAATCTAAAGTGTATTTCCAAGGAGAATCATACATCCCAAAACAACTCAGATAACCTTCTTCTTTTGTCAATTTAAAAAAATCTATCGAATAACTCCTCTTACTTTTTAACACATAATTTTTGTCAAAGTATTTTATTGAATCATCATCTATTTTAATCCATGAATAATAAAAATCATCAGTTATATCTTTAAACGTATTATTATCAAACACTCCAACTACAAAAAAATCCCCCAATACGGTATCTGGTCTGTTAATTATCTTAAAACCCATACCATCTACTATTTCTCCTTCCAAAAACTTCTCTTTGAATAGTGCATCCATGTCACTGACGTTTTGAGCAATGATAGGCCCATAGCAACAAATCCATAGTAGACCAATAACTAAAATTATATTTTTCATATCATCTATTTTTTTAAATCCATTCCTTTTTGCATATTTCCTTCGAACTTCCTTGCAAACGGATTTAAACTCAACCATCTATCTATCCTAGGATCATATTGTCTAAATTCAGTCTTATAGCTATTCCCTATACCTTTAACTTCATCATCCTTCTACATACCGTTAAATCCATATCTGTAATCATCGCTACTCGCATTACGCATTGGCATCAATGACCCAAATGCATAATAATCTGCTGCGGAGATCATAAATTCTAGCTCCAAAATCTAAAGAATTTCCGGTCCCTTTAACTTCATCATCTTTCTCCATACCGTTAAAGCCATAACGATACGAATCAGAAGTATATGATCTTCCGGGTTGTCCGGAGCCAAAAGGATAATAGTCGGTAGTTAATTTCACATTTGCAATATACGAATAACAACGGACACACACCTGATAATCAATGTTCTATATTTAGATTCTGATTGCGGTTTCTATATTCAGAATTACACCAAATAAAAAACCACTAACTCGCAGCTAGTGGTTTTCCTTGTATAATATTATTCTTTTTGCTTCGATATGAAACATGTCCGTCTTCTGACGGATACTCAACTTGACCATTCTTTTACACTCAACCTATTCAAATGTCAAACTACTTGGGTGGAATTGAATCCCCATCTCTCTTTTCATTTTCCATAAAATCATTTAGCTCCTTATCAAAAAAAACATCCATTTCATCCAAATCCTCAGATTCATCTCTCCTTCTTTCTCCTATCAACATCAAATACTTCCTCCCAAAAATAAAATGCCTCCAATTAATCTCATTTCGTTCTTTTACTTTTTTCTCATTTATTACAAACCATGGCTCAACAATATAATAAACATAAATAATCTCATTAATATCTTCAGTATGGATATCTAATTCCTCCAACTCATTTGGATACGCAATATCAATATTCTTCTGAATCTCATTTTTAATAATTCCAACCTCAGTATTTCCTTTTTTTAAACTCGACAGAGTATAATATCTAACATCATTAAATGTATTATCAAACAACCAAGATGTTTGATTTAAATAATCAATATAATTGGCTACTGCAAATATGGCAACTAACCCTAAAATAATAGACGTTATTTTCTTATTCATTATTCTCTAAGTTTATTTCACTATTATTTTCATACGAATCTAATTCCTGATAATATTTCTTCCATCTATCTGCGTGATAAGTTCCTGTACCATTTGCTACATCATACGCTTTCGCCAATTCCAGTACTTTTGATCTAACTTCAGCAACATATTGCTTTTTAAATTGATTATAGGCTTCTTTCGTTTCAAATTTTAAGTGAGCAACTTCTCGATTATTCCCAGCTGCAAACCTAACGTAGTACCCAGACTTACCATTAGACATATTTGCCATCTTTCCAAAAAAGACCACATCCCTGATTGTATTTGCTTCATCTGATATTCCAGCATAAAAATGAACAACCGCATTACCTTCCACATAATCAATCGAATTATTCATGCCTCTCCACTCCTTGCGATGATCTATATCAATAATAGATTCTATATCCGTAGTCCAAGTTTCAGACTCATCCGCCTCTCTTTCGTAAGCTGGCATAACACTCTGATTAAACATCTGTTCAGCTCTCTGGCTAGTTGATTGATCTAAAGCTTTTGATATACCATCATTTATTTTTTTCTTTTCCTCTTCAGTTGGATCTCCAAACCCTTTCCAATCCACAGATACAATTGGACTATTTCTATGATAAGCATAAGGAGTTTGCCAAGCATATTTCTTAGTCCATGGATCCATACTTAAGAATCTCCCCACTCTAGAATCATAAATCCTCGCCCCAAAGTTATACGAGTTTCCGGTTCCCTTAACTTCATCATCCTTTTCGTGTCCATTAAATCCATATCTATAATCATCGCTACTTGCATTACGCATTGGCATCAATGATCCAAATGCATAATAATCTGCTGCGGAGATCACTTCGGCCATATAACCTTCAACACCTGATGCCGATACCCAGCTTGGCTGAGTTCCACTACCAGCCCCTAAAATTCCATTGGACCCATTTGGAGAAGCATCTGCCACCGCGGTACCTGTACCTTCATTAAACTTCCAGTATCCAGCTAAATTGGCTTCATTTCCAGACAACTCATTATTCATATTCCCGGAAATTTCAGATGCAGTTCGCGCATCATTCCATAAACGCACATCGTCTATTCCTCCTGTAAAATGAAGCCCGTAACTGCCATTACCATTTCTGTATGTCCCGACTCTAATAGATTGAGTTGTCAGTTTTATGCTACTGTAACTATCTCCAGCTCTCAATGCCCCACTGACCAATACACCATTCAAATACATTTTAACACTCGTAGTCGTATGTACCACCGCGATATGCTGCCATTCATTTGGAGTAATCACTGCTGATGTGGTCTCATAGACTTCTGATCCATTACTACAATTTCCGGTTGCATTCCATACCCATCTTAATTTACCATTTAATACAGTTAAATAATACGAATACTGATTTCCTGTACACCACTCTTTAGTCACTACCATATTATGGCCCGTTACTTTCGAAGGGTTAATCCACGCTTCATAAGTCAAGGTATTAGCCAAGTTAACTGCACTTGTATTTGGTATGTTTACAAAGTCACTCGTTCCATCAAAGCTTAAATAGTTTCTTCCAACGATAGCTTTCTTTCTATCCGTCACCACACTTCTAACATTGCCTAAATGATCCTTTAACTCATAACTCTTCGCTCCTACTGTTCGTGTCGAAGATGTCACCGTTGTATATGGGTTCGGAGCAGTCACATTAAAATCCGTTTGCGTTTGTGACTTGGTAAACTGATAGTTATTCACCGATACATTCGTTTGAGTCGCAATCTCCTGGTTCATGTTCTTATTCCCCAATCGATCCGATCCATACAATGGTACTTCTGATAGTTTTAATGTCACACTACTCCCTACCGGCTTCTTGTCATAAATAGCCATTACATTCCCGCTCGCATCGCGCAAGTAATACTGTTTCTTTATTAAGCCGCCTGAGTTAGTCAAAACTTCTTTGGTTATTCGGTTACCCATCCCATCGTATTCAAATATAATGGTTTCTGATGAACCTATCACACGTTCCACCTTACCAATTACATTCCACTCTATTTCCGTGTCATTGTAATTATCATTCACCAGATTCCCCATATCATCATATTCATAGTTCTCATCTCCTTGTGTCCCCATATGAAAATCTGATGTTCCAGAAGGAATCACAGAAGAGGCATCTTCAATATGATCCAGCCTGTTATTCACTCCAGGACTTACATATTGGTAATCCATATCATCCACTTTTCCTTGTGATGAAGTTCCATATCTATCCACTGTTTTGATATTTCCATTCGCATCATAAGTAAATGACTCATTATAACGCATATCACTATCCTTATATTTTGCTCCATCCCACCATTTAAAATCAGAATTCAAAATTCGATTTAATGCATCATAGCGGTACACATTCATTTTTACATCATATTCATCCATGGTTAACCCTCCGGTAAACGTATTGGTCAACCACGTACTAATATTCCCATTGTATAACGAAGTATTACTATTTACATCAGATCCTGACGCTGTAAATGGATTGTATTGACCATTCTTACCAATACGCGTTTCTTTTCTTTGATAGTCTCCGTCAAAATACCCCAATTCCATCGCAAATGCATCTCTTGCCGTACTGTTAATTGCAAAGTCTTTTTTGGTGATCGTTACATTACTAGCCGTTAATGCCAAACCTGATGGTAACGATGTTTCTCCTGTAGCATATATTTTGATAGTAGTACCATCTATTACTTCTGCTTTAAGTCTATTCAATAGTCCTGTACTCGCTTTTTCATAAGACGCATTTATCTCTGAACTCAATGCTAAAGCAAATAATTCAGGAGTACTCACAGAAGTAAAACTATACGTTGTACTTGATCCATTTAAACTCAACGTTGCACTACCTACAGAACCAGATACATTTGTAATACCAATATAACCTACATGTGCACCATCCGCACCTTTATCATTGCGTCCTTTGGTATCTAAATCTACTGTATTTACGCTCTTTAAGAAACCTTGTAATGTATATACATAATCTATACCCTGAATTTCATCCTGGCCTAATTCTATTCGACTTAATGGGCCATGTAAATAATATTCATATGCCGCATCTCTGTCCCATAAAACACCATCTTTGGATGTATAAACTTCCGTGATTCTATTGTCTTCATCATAGTTATATCTATGGTAAAACTGATCCTCGCTATCTACATCATAATGACTATTGTATTTCACCTGGTTCACATTCCCGCTCACCAAATCATATTCATAATCCAGAATCTTCACTCCGATCTCATCCATATCATGAATCAACCTTTTTACATTCCCGTGCATATCGTAACTATAATAAGTTGTCACATGATCATTCCAGGTCTTTTCTACACGGTTCCTTACATTTTCTAATGCTATACTTGTTACGCCTCCAGATTGGCCTGTTATAGCTGCGGTACTATTTCTACTTTTTCCATATTGGGTATATACTTCTTCTGATGTGGTATAACCTAATGCATTCGGGTTAGCAATAAAACTGGCTAACATCTGATCAAAACTTATCGTGCCACTTGTTTTATTTAGTTGACCTACCTCAATAACTCTTCCTAATGGGTCATATTTAGTATAACTAAACTTATTGTTATTATCGTCTTGATTCGAGTTTTGACTTAGTACCAATTGACCCAGATTATTATATCCAAACTGACTCTGCCCTCCATCAGGAGTATCTTGCCATACCAATTGCTTTAATGAATTATATCTATACTTAGTTCGCATGGTATGCGATGGATACACTGGAGTTTTTCCATTAGGATCGTCTCTATATGTTTTTACAGATGATACCTGTGTCGAATTCAATAAATTCACACCAAGTGGAGGAACTGTTTCAATTAAATTCCCAGCTCTATCGTAGTAATATAATGTGTATTGACCCGCTACCAAATCATATCTCATGCTCAAATTATCCGTATAATCTTCTGCACACTTTTTATAATTCTCTTTTAATTCATTCGTCTTATCCTCCAAACAAGCACTTAATAATCCTCTAATCGCATTATTCTGATTTTGTTGTTGAATCTCTTCGCACGATAATGGAACTTCTATATCCTTTGGCGTATTATCCAGCTCAAACGTATATCTTACACATACATCACAAGATTTATTATAATCATAACAATCAACACTTTGCGAACGAAAAAGTTGTATCTGGCCCGCATCATAATCAACTGACGATTTTAATGTAGTATTATAAGTACTTCCTGAAACATGACCATATGTAAATGGTACATAACAACCTAAATATCTAACATTACTGGATACTACCGGCCCCTGATATACATCAACAACACCAGAACCATTAACCGAACCAGAAGGAGGAGTTCCTGTATAATGTAACATATTTGGATTCAGGTCTATTTGGAAAAACTCTCCAGATCCATTATAAGTAATATCATTAAATACTTTTCTATTCACATTATTATACAAATACGGAGCATAAGAGGCGCCTGAATAATCATAAATCGATCCTGTTTCTATGGTTAACCCACGCATCCATGAATCATGATTTCCTCCAATTTGCGGATTAATTTCAAATCTTACAATGGGTGTTTCACTTCCACTTTCACAAGCATATTCTAAGGTCAACTTCACCATCGTGATAATATTCTCGCTACTTTTTGTCACTACTCCCATTTCACTCGTTTGTTCAATCTCCGAAATCTGAGCTTCCACATATGTCTTTGCTGTCAACTCCCCTTTTGGTGTGACCCATTTTTTCTCTTCTTCGTATACTTCACCTACTACGGTTTCATCTGTGATCGGAGTAGCTAATGTCGTATAAAATACTGTAGCTCCTGTAGGCTGGCGTGAATCAATTAATGTCTTAAATGATGTTTCCCAAAAATCCGCAATATCATTTCCTAAAACCTGCATGACTTGTGCATCCGTCACATCAAATCCAGGTGTTTTAATATTCATTAAACCACCTTTAACTTCCTCATATCCATACGGACAATTTGAAGACGTTGCACTTGTGGTAACACAACTTGCTAAACTACTCAAACTTTGATTGTTTGACCCACTCACTTCTGATGGATAGCTAAATCCTGCTATTACTGATCCATTATTTACCAAGGAAATTGGAGAAGGAGAGGTTATTTCTGGTAATGATTCATCATCATATAGATAAACCTTTACTTCACTACCATCACTAATTGCTCTCATAATCGGATTTGATGAAGTTTTATTAATCTCATCTGCAATTGACGCTGCGGTTTGTGTATATGGAGTTCCTACTGATATTGTATGATCCATTGCCCAATCTGTATTGATACTCGTTCCATCATCGGATTTTAATAATAACAATACATTTCCAGAAAGACTACTCACATCAATCATTGCTATCGCAGAATAATCTACCGGTGTCACTTTATTATAATGATACCACTCAGAATTAGACTTCCAACACATATTCTCTGATGGCACTGCGTGGAAATTATCAAACTGATCAAAATAAAACTCTGCAATATGATAACGTACATCATAACCCGAAGGACTGATCCCTTTGAATATTCCGCAGTGATCCAGATCACTAAGATTTTCTGGAGCCACCGCCCATGAAAATATCTCCGCTCCTGTTGAACATAATAATCTTATGTTCAGCTCTAATATCTCATCATCTGAAAAATCATTCGGCATTATTTCTCTGAATATCACATTCACCTGAGCAGTTACGGTCTTAAGTGTCCCCGTTCCATCAGCTAGTTTAAAATCTTCTTCATAAGTATTCATCTTATCCCCTTGAGAACCTATTGAAGTAATGCTATGTTGGGCATTATAACTTACCCAGGTACTTCTTTCAGACATCCCTCTTTCTAACTTATCGTAGAAAAATTTGACAATCTCTTCCTTGACCTCTTTTTGATAATTCGATACCGAATATCCATTCGATATATACGGTGCGTAATGTGCCGTTCCTAAAACTACATCTTCAAAATCTTGACGCTCTTTGGCTAGTTCATCCTGAACTTCTGTATTACTATATACGTTCGTCATGTCAAAATCTCCCCCTGATAACGGACCTTGAATTGAAATCTGATCTACTCCAAAATCAACTATCGAAAACGGATTCGTATTCTTTGTCTCAACATCATACTTCGCCTTTCCTTCTAGATAAGTATGTAGTTCCTTATGACACTTCGTTTTACAATGTGCCACCATTAACTCAATTTCACAATCTTTTTTCGTACTTACAATGCCTGCTATATCATCTTTCCAATCATCCGAATAGATATCCGTATGACCATTGGCCAGATTTGCTGCCAAAACCGCATTATTATAAGCTACCTCATACATCACCTTATTATCATCACATTGCTCTTCACAGGACAACTCTAATTCTGTAGATGTAGTCGTATTTGATATCTCATCTTTCATATCCGGCATCGGATTTGGAATCTTCCCTAAACAATCACATCCCATCTCTGCCAATGCCGCACGGTCTGATGCCTCAGAACCCGTGTTTACTGTAGAATTCGGATATTGTAAATATCTTAAACAATTATCCTGAGCTAAAGCTTGTGTCTTATCTATAAACGTATTGTGATTCTGATAAAAACTTACTGGTGAATAAAAACCCGAATGTACTACTTCCACAATCTTTAACTGACTCGGTGGTAAACTACCTATATTAGGTGGACCTCCTGGGTGTAAAATATTATTATAGGTTACAATAAGACCTTTATTCATTGAATTTGCTTGATTTACCGCATCTATAAAATCCTGTGAAGATCCGTTTTGACCATATGCTACAATATCTATCCAATAGCTACAATCCGTACCCGTACTCGATACTGATAAACAATTAAATACACCTAATAAAAAATCATAATTCTCTTTAAAAGCACCTGCTGCAGAGCCCGGATTTTGGATACCACCATTCGCCATGCTCTCTGCTATGGTTATATTATTATCTAATAACTCGCCATATAATGTGATACATGATAATATTGTATTTGATGCAATGCCTTTATCACATATCCAATCCGTAATCAAACCCTTAAAGTCAGCTATTGATGTTTGACTAATGTTATTACTTAACAAATCACCCGCTGGTTTTGTCAAAATATTTTTATAATAAGTATTGTTCCCATCATTTAATTGATAGGTCTTTTCTTTCTGCACATAGTTATACAATGTGGTGGCCAATGCAGTGGCCTTAGAGTTAAAATTAGGATCAGCACAAGTAAATCCTTCTATCGTATCACAACTCCATTGAGAAGCAGGCAAACTATATGGTCCACAACAGTTTTCTGTCAGTGTCCAATTCTCATATTGCGACTCTAGTTCTGAAATGTAATAATCTAAATACGTTTGCCCTGAATTAGGCCCTTCTAAATCATTGATCACAACTTCTTTCTCTATAGAATATACTCCAGGCTTTAAATGTATTGTCCCAGAAGTAATTCCTGATAAAAATGAACTACTTACAGCATTTCCAGCTGTTGATGTATTCGTATAATCTACTGCTGATACTGTAATGCTCCCAGGAGCACTTCCATTCAAAAGATTACTATATACTGCATTTGTTTGTCCACACTCTAATAAATAACTTGGTGGTATATTTATCTCTAAACGTACATTACGATCCGGATCACTAGGATATTTCGGACTTGTAATCGTTATATACACCTTATAGTCACACTCCGAACAAATATCATTACAATCGCCACATCCATTATCACAATCCAAGTTGAAATCAGATGGAGAAAATGAATACGTTAAATCAATTTGATCAGCTTTTACAGAGTTAAAAGTTCCTGCTCCCATCACCATTAATGTCTTTGATGAAGAACTACTAAATCCATCTGAAGATAACAGCCCTTCCGGTAGTGCATCCTCTACGGTTATGGTTTGCATTCCTCCTACTGGTGTTAGTCTATCCGAATAATCTGTTACTCTGGCTCCATCTAACATCGTGGCCAATACTTCCCCTTTTTTGGTCATATAGTTAATAGAGGTCACCCCATTTGGATCTCGCGTACTGGTCTTATATACATTCTCAGCCAATGGTGCTTCATTTCCAAATATATAGTCTAACTCCTGTTGAGCTACACTCCCATATTCTACCACTGTATTATGAGTTCCTGATACATTCGTTGGGTCTCCCAACTTTAGTACCTCTCCTACTCCGCCTTGAACCCATACTCTTCCTGTTGCATCCGGGGTATATACATTTCTGGTATACGTCTGACCTTCACCGTCAGCCACATATAGTCCGTCCATCGTTCCATTATTCTCATCACCATAATATTGAGATAATGAGGAAGTCGATTTCACACTTTCTGGTGCAAACATTTTTCCATCCGTATCAAAATCTGCTGCTGAATAAACCCCTCCTGTTGATGAGGAAATCATAAAATGATTATCATACTCAAAATAAGACTTTTGTGTAGGTGCCATCATGGTATTTAGTGCCCCTCGACCTGAGTAATCATAAACCGTAGCATTCGCGACTACCTCATCTCTACTATTTAATTTCGTTTGAGTTTGTCTTACCTGATTTAATCCATTCGCATAAGTCACAACCTCTTTTCTCTTTCCACCTTCTGCAAACTGTTGCATATAACTCCAGTTCTTTCCCTGCTCAAAACTCTGCTCAATAAAAAACTCATTATTTGCGGAACCTCCACCAGGCTTGTAAGCTGGAGGAATCGTACCCACAAACTTTTGACCTCCATCCGTACTTGCCGATGTATAAAAATTAGATAATACTGCATCTACTGACAAATTAGACCACTCCCCGATATTTTTAACATTTGTAGCGCCACCTGAATATTGAGACCCAATCGGTCTTACACGCCATACATAATATCCTTCTCCTGAACTCGGCATAAATGCATATGACCGTGTACCTCCATCTACTCTTACTTTTAACGCTTTACTCCAATCTTTGTATAATGTATATGACCCTCCTGAACCTTTTTTAGGATCTACTTTTAATATCTCTAAATCATATGAATCAAAATAATCTTTATTTGCACCATTTGAACTATGACTACTCCAGCTTAACATCACCTTACTCTCTTGTAAAGAAATAAGCTTAACCGACTGATAATTGATATTACTCGATGAATGTAAATGATACTTATACTTCGCCTGATAATCCACCTTTAAACGTAAATTTCCAGGTACCGTACCAGTTACACTCGTCACTGTCAACCTTACCGCACTCGATGGGTGAAAGTTGGATCTGATATACTGCTTTGCATCCCTTAAATCGTTCGAATTCACCGTTAATACTCCCGATGCAACTACCGAACTTCCCGAAGAATTAGGATATTCTAAATCATACCCAATACTTACGGTCCCTTGCGTCATATTCGGATTCGTCACATCTCCATAATCCAATGAAACCAACATAATCAACTCATCTGTACTCACCGTTTGCGATCCGTTTGTTGACAATGAAGAATAACTCCCTGTAAGCGAATTATTCACTGAAATATTAGACCCTTCAAAAACAATTTGAGAGGTCACACCACTGCTCATCGCAACTATTGCAACAAACAATAAAAACACTTTATGTAATTGATTCTTTAGTTTCATAATTAGAGTTTTGATATAGAGTAATTTTTATAGCGCGCTAAAAGCTCTTCTTTTTCATTAAAAAAATAGCGTTTCACATCATGGTATGGATATGCTGAAAATTCTGACTTTGAAACCAATTCAACATAAGTAATTTCTTCGTAGAGTTGCTCCGAATAATATCCTTTTACTATACTATCCGGTAAAATCTCCCCTTTAGAATAGTATATGTTCTGATACATCAGATTATCAAACTTGTAATAATTCTTAGGGGCTATTTTACATTCGTACGAAATATTCTTCCCCTCATTATAGGTTACAGACGATGTATAAGACATAATCGAATCAAAAGCATTTACCAGGCTATTCATATAACCGGTTGCCATTTCCTTTTCTGATTCTATCTGTTTCACATATATCTTTTTAGCGCCCTCATTTAAAATGATCATCAGACTATCATCAATATAATAGCTCATCTCATCACTGTTTATAATGACCATCTTTCCATTTTTATAAAAATCGGTCGTTCTCACATCTGATGTATAACTTGATTTCCTCGAATAGGTCTGCATCTGAAAATGCAAATACGTTTCGGTATTCACCATATTTGCATAATCCGAGGTATGTTGTTTTAATTTTTCTATCGCATCTAAAGGAAACTGGTATTGGGACCAACCAATACCTCTCATCCCCAATAGGAATACTATCATTATCAATCCTGTTCTCATATCTTATTGTCTAGGCTTACCTTCAGAGTTATACTGTGTTTCTGAAAGGGTTACAATTCCTTCACTCGTCTCTTTTAATTTTCGGATCAACTTCCCTTCCTCATTGTATTGATAAATCAATGCAAAATGCTGACTATCAAAATTCGCCACCAATCGCTGCTGATTATCATATACATAGGTCACCATCTCAGATTTTACCGGTTGAATTCGAACATCATCTATATATACTTTGGAGCTCACATCCGAACACGATATCGTAAACTTCATTCTTGAAGGTTGAATTCCAGCCAAATCAGAACCATCCAATTCTACTTCATATAAACTCCACTCTCCACACGATTGAGCCAGATACATATTCTTGTTTCTAACCGTACTGTAACTATCTGTAATCCTCACATTAAAGGTCGGAGTTCCTGCAGTTTTCACCCATACCTGAACTAAAAACCCATCATGATCCAAAACATCCGTATTACTCCATAAACCACCATTTAAACTCGGTGCTATATTGAAATACCCTGTACTTGTAATCTCAACACACTGATCACCAGTATGTGAAAAGGTATTCACTAATGTCATATTACCGGACTTCTCTATCCCATTATCAAAATATGTAGGCCCTGAAGTTACTGGGGTATATGTATTCTCAAATGATTCAAAGGATACTTCAAAAAATCGCCCATGTTGTACAACCCCAACGACTTGTGTATTGTTATATCCATACAATGCACCACTGGTCACTCCCAGGGCATTGATCTCATAAATAGGATCGCCATTGGCAGAATACTCCATCATATTGGAGGTCTTTATCCATTTATCATAATCATTCGAAGACACATCTCTCCATAAGAATTGGGAATACCCAAAAGTTCCTCTATCATAATTCTTATAATCGTCAGTCGCAGCTGTATTAATTATCGATCCATCCAATTCTGACTTATAGGTATATGACTCCTTTATCCTCCATTTATTTAATACGCCCTGTTCAACAGCATTTGGATAAATTCCCGTCATATCCTTCGCATATCGGGTTAAATCCGTTGACCAATTAGACGAAAATGTTTGAGCATTTGCACTAATCACATGCTCCAAATACAAACCATTATTAAATGCAATACAGTCAAATTCTTCTACACTTCCGCATAGTCCACTTTGGAATACAACATTTCCAGTAGCTTGATCCAATACAAATTGACCGTTCTCTCCTACCGTTTGATGTTCCATCTTCATGGTCACAGAACAACAACCATATTCTCCATTAGCAGATGTGACCACTACATTCATGGTCTGGGTTTCTATCACCGCATCATTAATAAAGTATTTAACCTCTACGCTAAATGTTCCTGCATAATAAAAATTTATATCCGAGTAATATGGGCCACCATTAGGACTTAAATATGCTTGAGAAACCCCATAACTATTATTTACCCGGATACTATAACCCAAAACATGATTTGAATTATAACTCCCCGCAATCTTTTCTATCTTAAACCTCAAAACATAATCCAATGTCTGGTGAGGCACATAAGTCGCATTAAAATTAGCCGCAAGACCAATTAATGGAGACATAAACAATAAAATATAAATTAACTTTTTCATCGATTTAATTTTAATTTGAAGGGAAACCTAAGCCGCCTTCACCACAGTGATATAATGTATAAGACTTCCCGTCACATGAATACTCATAGGATACTATTGAAAAACTTGTCTTAATTGGGGAAGAGGTCTGATCTATTATCACATCCACCTTCACATTTCTGATAATCATCCCCTCACAGTTTATCACTGAAAAACTTGACAAATCCACTTCATAATATGGCCCATATAAAACTATGGGTTGACTCGGAGTACTACTCAAATTAGTTGTCGCTTGATTTAAATCATTTATAAATTGATTTGTTCCATAACTAATACCTCCTGGTGTTGAATAATAATTAGGAACTCCCTCTGGAGAGAAAAATACCGTCTGACCCATCATCGTATTCATCTGATTGGTATATCCACTTCGCAGTATCTCAATACGACTAATATTTGATGGTAAGGTACTGGTACTATGCATCGACCTTTGAACTACCAGTTTATTGTTCAAAGCATCTACATCTGTGACATGATACAAACACGCCTTATTATTAATTTCTAAGAAATCTCCAACTTGAAAAGCGTCTTCTATACCACAGAAATTAGATGATGAAGTTGCATTAAACGTAATCGTACTCAAACCAGCCGATATATCTCCCGTTATTGACAACAATCCCCATAATGATGGATCTATCACTAACCCTTCATTTTGATACTTGGAACGCATTCCTTTGTAATTCCACATCGCTTTAAACTTCTGGTCTAAATACACCCCTTCTTTAAAATCATCCTTATAAGTCGTCACTACCGCATCTCCCGTATAATCATCATAAACTCTATTTACCGTATGCGTTCGTATTCCATCATTTACGGTAATGACCTCAGTTGGAATCGAGGTATGCTCTACTACTTTTGATACACTCGCTGTATTGTATTTCGTACGCGCATATGAAGCTTTTACCGGTGAACTCAAATCGGCCAACTTCGCCAAAATCCCCGGTATAGGTATCGGTATCCCCGGATATGCTATTCCTCCCGGACCATCTGTATCTAAAGTGGCCCGAACACTTACATTTTCATCCACAATAGACTTGCTATATCCATGTACACTCACCTTTCTTCCTAAATCTCCTAAACGAGCCGTCTTTATAGCCATATTATCTCCCATCAACTGTACCGTCTTAGATTGATCATCTCCACGCTTTTCATAATGCATATACTTATACTCTGTCGATGAAACTAAACTCTTACCATCATTCGATAACACGCGTGTCATCTTTGGTTTCCCATGCATGTCATTTAAATGAACCACGATCCCTTGAGTCGCTGAAAACTCTTCATTCGTTACGCTAAATCCTGGGACACCTAAACTTGCCGTTAACTGTGGTGTACGACCATAATTTGGTGGTGGAGCATCTACACTCGGATTCTCCATAAAACATGGATAATCCTTTGCCGTATAGAACTCTTTTACCGTCTTTCCTGTTCCTGTCTTCCCAGGGTGAATTGAACGACTCGTTACCTTTGAATAACCTATCGATGGTCCTGGCATAAATCCAAAACCTATAGGTCCCATATGCTTGTATAAATAACTAGACCCCAATATCGCTTCACCTAAAGATATATCTGACTTATCTATCGGATGTACCCATGGATTCTCCATCTTAATACTTCCACTCTCATTGGTCGCTACTCCGGAAGAGATCCCCTGACCATTATCATCTACCGTATATAAATACTCCGTACCATATACTGTAGCTGGATCTGATAACATAGATCCATCTTCATACATCAACAAACGTTTTACGCGTGCTCCTCCTGCTTTCTTGCCCGGCTTTCTATAATCACCTGTACCCAATGGAAGATTTAAACGTACATAAGACATTTCAGGATCCATACTCTTACACTTCTCAATAACACCAGATGCAGCACTTTCTAAGACTCCTAAAAAGGATTTCGCCATCCCTTTCTTATTCCCACCATTCACAGATGATGTTAAACCAACTACATTTTGACCACCATCTACTAATAACCTTCTTTGAGATTTATAAAAATCCTTACATACCTTCCTTGGTATCTCTCGCTTACTTGTCTTTCCTGGGTTATTAACCGGATTATCAAAATCCGGACTAGACGTATTTGGGTCGCTATCGTCAAAACTGAAGAAAAAATATCCATCTTTGAAACCATAACTTGATATCACCGAAAACCCTTCAATATAATCTGTATGGTTACGCTTTGAATCCGGAGTATCTCCTATTAATGCATATAAAAATTTAAAATACATCCGATCCCCTTCTATCATCGGTTGAAATAACTTTTTAGCTAAATCTTCTCGTTCACTCTTCGTACTCGGAGTAGACAACCCTATCTTCTCTATATCAACATAATACAGCTTGTTATTTGTCTCTTCAACTTCCGTATCCGAATGAAGCGGAACCATCACCATTGCATTGCGGTTTTGTACATAGGCATATTCATGTTGCTCATATTGAACATGGATTTCCCCACCACTTGGTAATTTTATTTGCTTTAATAAATAGGCTGCTGGATCGAACTTACTATAATCCGGATCCTGATTGTTAAATGGGAAAAAGCGCTTTAAATTTTTATTCGTATAATTTAAATCCAATTTATCCTGACCATAATTACAATACTGTCCCCAACCATCTGTGTTCACTGACATATAATTAGGATGTTGAATCCCTACTGGAATATCTGTATGATCAAAATCATTGATATTTCGCCCTACTTGCTCTGAGGTAGGATACTGAGCACTAACAGGGTAACTTGTGATATTAGGATACTCATATACAAACTCATATGGCTGTATTCTATTCTTAGAGATTCCCCCATGCTCTACCCATACCTTCTTTAAGGTTAACTTTCCACTTGCTAATGAGTTATTCGGCAATCCATTCGCTAAACTATAATCATACTTGAAATGAACACTCGATAATTCTTCTGATAAGGTTCCATCATCACTTTGCTTGGCAAATAGCTGAATCTCATCTAATTTCTTTAAACTCTTTTTTGTTCCTGTGATACCATCCCATTCAGCAATAGCTTCAGCACTTGCTCCATTCGATAAGCCTACCGATTGCCCATCCAATCGACTACTCTTTTTAAACTTCGCGACATGGGTCTTTGAATGCACCTCATGTAATAAATACACCTCTTTCTCTCCATATCCAAAACTTCCCATATCATCACGGTTCGTTGATAATGAACCTGACGATAAACTCACTCCAATATAAGGAGACCTATGACCATACCATGTATTCGTTCCATTCCCGCCATATACACGCTCATATTTAAACTGTGTATAACTTCCAAAGTCATCCTCCGATGGACCATCTCCGGTACGATCTATATAATCCGGTGTGAGTATCTGAGTCAACAAATACGTTGTTGCATACATATTCCCATCCTTCTGACCTACCTTACGTTTGGCATCGCTATCCGAAAATTGACTCTTATTTAGCATCGCTACCAAACCATCTTCTGAAAATATTACATTAGGTGAACTTGAATAATCATCTGATTCCAAACCATACTGTATGTTCTGTTCATTACGCTCATACACCGGTAATCCATATACATAGATTAATCCATCCTTATTCGTTGTTACAACCTCCGCAATACCTCCAGCAGGGTAATCCCCATAGTCATAATTCACATAACTACTTCCATTATAATACTCTAACCCTTTCTCATAGGTTCTATATGGACTACTTCGCTTTCCTAGCTTTAAAAAATCTCCATTCGTATGGGTCACAATATGGGTACTTCGTTGTTTATGCTTCCCATCACTTCTGAAGTTAACCATACGAAATCCTCCATATGAATTATCATTTGCTGATACATTCCCTGTTAATGTTGGTGAATATGGCGCATCATTAAATAAATGATCCTTTTCCGTTAAATCAAAATATCCCGCTAAGTCCCCTGCAAACAAGTAAAATACTTTCTCTTGGGATTCCGCAAATGAGGATTCTGACTTAAAAGACTGATCTGATCCCATAAATTCTTCCCATTTTCCTATATCCGTTTGATGATAATTCGAAGCTATAGACCCGCCATATCCAAACTCAAGATTCGCAAGGCCTGGAATAAAATTTAAGGGTATTGAAAATCCTGCTCCAAAGTCTACCCCTATATCTTCACTACGCACTGCATTAGGTCTGAAATACCCAAAATCACCTCGAACCGCTTCAAAACTTCCTCCAAAAGCTTCTCCACTTAAGCTATAATTATCTGCATTCGCTAACGGATATCCCAGTACTTCATCATTCTTCTCTAAATGAGACTCCATTTCCATCGTATAATCCATCAATCCTTTAGGATCATCCTGGGCTTTCTCTGTATTTAAATAACCATATACCGTCTCCTCCTTTACTTCATACTTGTTCTTCTGCATCGAAAATGTTCCCGTGATTGAACCTTGACCCTTTATTGGTGCCGGTATAAATGAAGATCCTAAATCGAATTTAACACTGGTCATAAAACCCATAGATTCCGATACAGAAACCGGAATAGATCTAAATGAAGGTCCAAATGAAGGCGCAAAAAATGATGCTGCTGCTTCGGTTCCTTTACTCATCGTCTTATCATCTCCCCTGTTTAAAGATTTAATCGCACTATTGGTAATATCAGTAGACACGATATTCGCTACCATCTCACCAAATGTCTTATTCTCCAATTCATAACTCTTTAACGGTCTGTCTTTAGCAGAAAAGGCATTTAATACATTCATCGGATTAACACTATAAGTCGCCCCATTGTATTTCCCATTCGAAAAACTCGCATTGATATTCGCTACCCCTGCAAAATCCGATGCACCAAAACTCAATGATGTCCCTAATCCATTGTAATTATTAAATGAAATCGTCTGACTTATATTTGCTCCTATCAACCCTGAAGTCTTTTTATAACCGACAGTCTCCTTTGCAAATACATCTATATTCACTCCAGCTTTTGCGCCTATCGTCCAGTTTGCGGGCATACGATTATAATAGGTCACCTTCGCTCCATCATACTCATCCGGAAATCCCTTCTTGTTCCTATTAATCACTCCAGGATTTATATTCCATCCCAGACCTAACCAACTCGACATAGACTCATTGTTTACTGAATTACTATGGTAGGATAAGTTTACTGGGTATCCATTAGGCACATTCAATAACGGTAAGTTATAGGTAAAACTCCCATCAAACTCATTGACCATATTCGTGGTCGATACCGGCTCAAATGAACTATACTCCGGCATACTCGAATGCCCTGTAATCGCATAACTATACATCGGGAACATGATCTGATTTACAAACAGGATCAGCATCCCATAACTCGCTGTCTTTAATAATGGTCTTATTCTCTTCATTTTACAAAGTATTGTAATACGTTTTTTCGTTTATTGGTATATCTCTCAATACAGACAAGTCAAACTGAAACTTCAACTTCCCCATACCAAATATCTGGTCATCATACACCAGGGTTAATTCTTCTCCTTTTAATTGGGTACGATCAAATACTATATTATATACACATCCCTTCCCCAATTCATATCGCTCTTCAAATTGCGCAATATCAGGTGGTACTTTTCGCCCCTCTTGCTCTATGTATATAAAATCCTTCCAACTATTCATCAAATACCATTTGTATTGTCGGTATTCTTCATAGTTATGTGAATATCTCTTTAAAAAATCTTGTTCACCGGATGATATGGCAAAAACAAAGCTTAAACCTCCATCAAATCCCCTCTCTTTTCTTAACTCATTCGGAATACATCGAACATCCACATCTAATTCCTTAAACTTTCGATGCTTCCTAAAATCATCTCGATGTGATTCAATATATCCCAATAAATCTGCCTTCGTCTCTATCTCTGGCTTCCCACAACCTGAAATAAAAAAGACAGCTATATATATCCATATATAACTACATCCCCTCATAACTACCATTTAAACCAATCAGTAATTCCTCTGTTATGTTCTTCTCCTTTTCACTATACAATACATTTCCCTGTTCTGTGATTCCTACGATCAACTCATAGCCCTCCTCCTGTGCATAGTGATCAATATATACCTCTATCTGATTCGATATCTCCTCCATCAAACGATCATTCTCTCTCTGGATATTCTCCGAGTATCGCTCCTTTGCTTCTAATAAATTATTCTTTTTGTAATTTAATATCTCCTCTTCCTTCTGACGTCTCTCTGTCGACAAACCTTCTCTCTCACTCTGGTACTTTATAAAGGAGGCTTTTAATTCTTTCTCCAAATCTTCCAGATTCTTCGCCCACTCTGCTTCCTTCTTCTCATAATCTGCCTGCGCTTCCTTATATCCATTATAACCCAACAACAATCGGGTATTATCTACATAACCTACCTTTCGGTTATCACCTATATATATACTTAGAAAAATTACGATTATCACTAACGATAATGTGCTGATTATTATAGAGTATCTCTGCATGGTTAAATTATTTTAGTCCCTACAAATATCCTAAATCAACACACCTGCTAAAAGAGCAAATACACCCCAATACATACCTTTTTTTACTCCATACTTCAGTGAGTTACTCACTTTATTTGTAAAACAACTCACTTTTTCACCTAGAGGAAATACGAGAAAAATGAAGTGCAAAACACTCAAAAACAATGTGTTGCACACTAAGTCAGAATGCAATGGATTTACAACGAGCCTTTTACATGAAAATAAAAAGTTCCATAATTTAGAAATAGAATCTAAATTTGTACGTTCCAAAAGGAACCTTATATTAATCTTAACTAAAACAATATGACATGAGTTAACCAACCTTGACCTGAAGAAAATTCACCTATATAAATTATCAATCCTAACTTTTCCTGATTAAATGAATATTAACTTATTTTCAAATCAACCTCTAATATCCAATTCTTTAGCGGATATTATTAAAAAGGGTTCCCCAAATGGGTCTCATTGCATTTTTTATGCATTTGAGACTTTAAATAACAATGTCGATTCAAACGATATCATCATTATTTTAGAAAGTAAAATAAACCCTCTTTCATATGATAACTTAAGGACACTTCATAAAGCAACATCAAAAATCCTTTTTATCAAAAACCCCTTTTCATCCTTAAACACGCAATCTTTATATGAAATTGGGATACAGAATATTATTACAACAGAAGATAGCGAAGTTATATTCCAAAATTGCTTAAACGCAGTTAAGCAAAATACACCTTTCTTATCTCCGTCTATTCTCAAAGAAATCAATCTCATCAACTTATCCCAAAAACACAATCTAAGCGATACAGAAATCAAAATCATAAAAATGTCGTGGGCTGAAAAAAGGAATCAAGAAATTGCCGACTTCCTATGCCTAAGCATCAGAACAATTGAAAACAAACGAGTTAAAATAAAAGAAAAATACGCGGTAAACTCATTTACAGGCGTATTTAAAAAAGCAATAAAAGATGGACTTATTCAAATTTAGATCAAAGAAAAAGAAACTTAAAGGTTGGACATTAACAGAAATACTAATTGTATTAGCAATCATTGGAATCCTGGTCATGCTGGTATTACCAAATCAAACCGCTGTAATTGGAAAAGCAAAAGCGAAAGAAGCTCAATTACAATTAGATATGGTATATAAGTTACAACTTTCAAATTTTTATGAACGGTCAAAGTATTCTGATGATTTAAAAAGCATTGGATTCATCCAGGAAAAACTGGTATCACAAGGAGGGCAAGCCAACTATAAAATAGAGTTAATAGAAGCCTCAAACAATCATTTCAAAGCAACTGCAACCTCAGTAACAGACTTTGATGGAGACGGATCATTTAACGTCTGGCAAATTGATCATGAAAAAAACCTAATTGAAGTAATACCCGATTAATGGTTCTAATTTCTCTATTCAGTCTCATAATAAGTTCGGCAGCAATAATGTACGAAGATTGGAAATATTTAGAAATACACATAGGATGGTTTCTTCTGCTCTTTACCGGTATTAGTATATACATATACTGGTATTTTGCTCCAATTGGATTTCATTTTTATTGGCCAACATTACTAATGAATTCTATTATATCACTCCTACTTTTTATATCCACTATAGTATTCATATCTATTAGAAAGCTTAGTGTTATTAATGTTATTGACAACTATATTGGACTTGGAGATATTGTTTCGATTTTCTTAATCGGAGCATGGATACAGACCTCTTTCTTTTTACTCACCATCATTTTGTCCTCAATAACCGGTCTTTTTATTCAAAAAATAAAACCAACTAAGCACATACCGCTGGCTACATACTTAATAGGCTGGGCACTATTTTTTTATTCCATCTCATTAATGCAGATTATATAATGATTATTCCTACAGAAATAATTCAAACTATAGACTCTAAAACAGCCTGGAAATATAGTGTGGTTCCAATAGGAATTACGCAAAACTCCATAACTCTTATTTCTAATGTTCAACCTTCTAGTTCTCTAAAATTTGAGCTCGAACTTATTACGGGAAAATCTATCGAGCTTAAAAAACATGATCATGATGGTTTTGACGAAATTCTAAAACGTCACTACCCAAAACATAAGAATACAAAATCAATCGACATTAAAAACAAAGAGCTTTTAATGGTGAACTTAATTGAAGAAGCAAAAAGCCTTGGCAGCTCAGATATCCATATTGAACCTTATGAACAAAAAGCACGTATCAGATATAGAATTAATGGGAAATTGATTGAAAAATTTCAAATAGACAAGAAGGACTACCCATCATTAGTTAACAAACTAAAAATTTATGCGCGCTTAGATATCGCCCAAAAAAGATTACCACAAGATGGGAGAATTCTATTTAAATCAGACAGTATACAACAAGAGCTTCGTGTTTCTACTCTACCCACACTATATGGAGAAAAAATTGTTCTAAGGTTACTCGGAAACTCCAGTGAACATCTTGACTTAGATAAAATTGGAATGAGCCCATCTCAACTTTCATTGTATAAAAAATCGATTCATAAATCAACCGGAATTATTCTTATTTCCGGACCTACAGGATCTGGAAAAACGACAACACTTTACACTACTCTGAAAGAATTAAACAAAGTTGATAATAACATCATGACTGTTGAAGATCCAATTGAATACACTTTGGAAGGCGTAAATCAAGTTCAATTACGAGAAAACATTAACCTCACATTCGCAGTTGCCCTAAAAAGCTTCTTAAGACAAGATCCCGATATCATTATGTTAGGTGAAATTAGGGATAAAGAAACTGCTCAAATGGCTATTCGCGCTGCATTAACAGGTCATTTAGTATTAAGTACAATTCATACCAATAGTGCCTGGGGAACAATAAATCGACTAAATGACATGGGAGTTCCGAGTTTCCTAATTGCCAACACTTTAAACTTATCTGTTGCGCAAAGGTTAGTGCGTATTCTATGTTCAAAATGTAAAATTGCGCATAACAATAGTGAGCAAAAAAAACACTCCAAATTCGGAGATTACCCTTCAACGTGTTATGATTTTTCAGGCTGCGAAGATTGTAATTATACAGGATTTTCAGGTCGTCAGGCAATTTATGAATTGATAGAAAACAATGACAATTCAAAAAATTCAATCATAACGAATACAGACGAATCCAACCTATCATTTGTCTCACCAAAAGACACCCTCGATTACAAAGCCTGGCAGTTATTTTATAATGGCTTAACCACAATCTCAGAGATAAACTCATTAATTAACTAGATGAAAAAGTATATACATATAATTTGTTTGATTTTCATTTCATTAGCTTCAAATCTTTCATTTGGGCAAAATGATCCTATTTATCGTGTGGATACTTTAGACACTTATTTTAATCTTCTTTCTGAAGATATTGAAGCACTAAACGAAGAAGTAGAATTTGGTGTTAGTGGTGTATCCGTAAGAGAATTCTTAAGAGCACTTGCCTCAAGTCACGATCTAAATATTGTTATTGATGAAAAAGTCACCGGGACCATTCACAATAATTTTTCCAATGTTAAAGTAAAAGAAGTTCTAATATTTATTGCAAATGAATACGACTTATCTGTCAATTCAATTGGCACTATAATCACCTTTAAACCAATATCAAAGAATAAAATAAAACAAAATGTATATACACCTACATATAATATTTCTTATAGTAAAAGAAACACCTGGTTAACATTGGAGGCTAAAGACGATACTCTTTCTGTTATTACTAAATCTATCACAGAAAAATCGGGAGTTAATATTATCCTGTTTCCTGAAATTAAGAATAAACTGGTCAGTTGTTTTATTAAAGACCGACCACTAAATGAAGTTTTAGAAATGTTTGCCCTGGCAAACGACCTTCATTTGGAAAAACAAAACGACAAATACTACACATTCAGTCCCAAAAAAGAACAAATATTACCCAATAGAAATAACAAAAATGAGAATACAATTGAACCCGAAAAATTAGATGCGGAAATAAAAGTCTCATTCTCAGACTCACTACTACTTAACATTATTGCAATTAATAAACCTATTAAAGAAATTCTTGCATCGGTATCTAAATATGCTGGCTATAACTACATATTATACAAAGAACCTACAGGCATGGCTACAATTTACGTTAACAATGTAAATTACGAAGAATTTCTAACCTACTTATTATCAGGGTCCGAGCTCACTTTTAAAAAGTCGGAGGGAATCTTCTTCATAGGAGGAAGGAAAGATGAGTCTTTTAGAACCACAGAAATCATTAAACTTGATTTTAGAACAGTTGAAAAAATAACTGATTTCATACCTACGGAATTAACAAAGGGTATTGACATAAAAACCTTCCCTGAACTCAATTCAATTATTGTAAGCGGATCAAAACCCAATATTAATGAATTAAGGAAATTTATAGCTCAGATTGATCAAATAGTCCCGGTTGTTAAAATCGAAGTCATGATTATCGATTTTCGAAAATCCCATGATACAAAGATTGGAGTAGACATGTATTTAGGAGTTGGTGAAACTCCTCAAAAAACATCTGGTTCTTTAACAGGTAATACTGGTGGAAATGCCACACTTAATAGCACCACCATAAATAGCTTAATAAACTCATTCAATGGTTTTGGATGGTTTAATTTGGGTTCAGTTACTCCCGATTTTTACATGTCTATTCAGGCTATGGAAGCAAACGGAAATCTCAAAGTGCGAAGTACACCAATGATCGCCACCTTAAATGGTCATGAAGCCAATCTGACCATTGGGAATACTGAATACTATCAAGAAACTACGAATAGCCTGGTTGGGAATCAGAATCCTATTTCACAAACATCGCAAGTTTACAAATCAATCAATGCAGACCTTCAGCTTAATATCGTCCCGTTCGTATCAAGTGATGGACATGTAACATTAACAATAGAAGTATCACAATCTGATTTTACAGGTAGAATTGCTGAAACAGCACCTCCAGGTCAAATTAGTCGGAATTTCAGTTCTTTAATTAGGGTAAAAGACGGGGAAATGATCATTTTAGGAGGGTTAGAAGAGAACAAAAAAAATGCCACTAGTCAGGGACTACCCTGGATTTCTAGATTACCAGTTCTTAAATGGATTTTTGGCAAAAGATCTAAAACAGTCAGTGATTCAAAACTGCACATTTTTATAAAACCAACCATTATCTACTAAGTGAACTTTTTTTATAAAATAGCGCAGTTTATAGATCAATATTCTAACAACACCAAATCGTTAGAATATCGAATTTATGATACACATTCGAAATGGAGTGGACTTCATCCAAATGAAGTAAAACAAGAACGAATGAGTAAGAATAGCATTTTTGATAAAATACAAAAGTTCGAATTTGTTAATCTAACAATTTCAGGAGATCATTTTCTAGAAAAAACCTATAACAATGATTCTGCGGATTATGAGCAGAATTTCGTTCAACAATTTTCCACTTTCGGTACTCAAAACGCACTTGTTAATTGCTACGAAATCAATTCTGATACATCAATTGCTGTTTTTCTTCCAAAATTTAAACTAGAACCGATAATAAAAGAATTGGATGAAAACTTCATTAAAATTTCATCTATAAAAATATCTTCTTCGACTACTGACAACAAAAACTGCATTTTTCAACTTACCCCTAGCGAGATCATAACAAACAACTTGGATAGAATATACTTTTCCAGTTTCCGAAAAATTCTATTTCTAGGGATTATTTTTTCAATAATATTAACCTCTGTCCTATTTCTTGGGGCAAATCTTTCCGAGAAAATCAAAAATCAACATTTATCTCAAAATATTGATTCAAATAGGTCTCAAAACCAATTGGACAGCTTACAGAATGTGCTTAAATACCAGGAACAACTCATCTTCCAAAATTCAACATATCAAAAGAAGTATAAATATCAAATTTTAAACGAAATCGCATTATCTACTCCTAAACAAATCACCTTAACGAAATTAAGTCTAAATCCGCTTACTGCTAAAATAAGAACTGACAAGCCGATTCTCTTCTCTAATAATACCATCTACATTAAAGGCTTTTCAGATGAAATAAAATCAATCTATAGTTGGATTTCTAAAGTTAACTCATCTGCATGGGTTACAGATATATATATAGATGAGATTAACGAAAATAGAGAAAACACCAACCTAACTTTTTCAATTATTATCACCATATCAAAATGAATACACCTCAAAACATATTTGGAATTTCTGTTCTGATCGTTTTTGGTCTGATCGTATCGATAATGATGAAATTTGGATTTAAAATTTGGAACAACCTGGAGCCTTCCGATAGTAGAGTTGAATTAAGTATCGAACCAAATCAAATAAATGATCTACAGTCAAAGATTTCTGAAAACAAACGAGTTATTGACGATTATGACCAAACAAGTGTTTTCCAACAAACCTTAATGAAAAATATATCGAATTTTAAAAATTCGCATGATATTTCAATTTATTCCATACCCAAAGTTCATATAAACGCTAATCAAAACACCAAGAGTACCACTATCCAAATTCAAATCACTGGCAATTTTGAAAATCAACTTCTATTACTTGAAAATTTTGAGAAAGAATTGAGTCATATACCGTTGAAATCTTGCGCATATAAAGTTGAAAAAAAGAAAAAAAAGAAAAAACTCATTGGAACGTACATATTCCAATACAAATCATCTAACTCGATCTAAAAATGAAAAAATTAATTTTCTATATAACTCTTTTACTCTCTTTTAGTAATTGTACTGATCTGATAGAGCAAAATTTGGAAAATGAAAGCATTCATGTACTTTCACCAAGAGACAGCCTGATTTCCAGTAATATTAGTCAAAAATTCTATTGGGAAAGTTCGTCTCCTAATACTTCAGCACGAATTCAAATAGTTAACCCCAATTTTAACCAAATAAACTTCTTTATTGTAGACACTTTGGTCTCTGGTAATCAATTCGAAATCAACCTATCTCCAAACGAATATGAATGGCGAATCCGACTAGAAAACAGTGTCTACTCGAGTGAATATCAGTATTACAAGATATTTATTGATAGTTCGGATAATTTAAATACTCAAAAACTTTTAATTTCTTTTCCGTCAAACAACCAAATTTTCACAAAAACAGATTCCATATTTTTTGCTTGGAACCCTATTATTGGTGCGCTTCAATATGAGTATAAAGTTGAAGATTTCAACAGTCAGAATGTTCAAAATGGTGTCTTAGCAGATACCTCTCTACTTCTTGATTCCAATATTGTTCAAGGAACGTATCAAATTAACATTAGAGGACAAAATACATTTACTAATACGGCTTTTACAAAACTTCAATTTGTTGTTGATACTGCCGCTCCTCAAACTCCAATTATAACATTCCCAATAAATAATCAAATACTAAATTCGGGATTAACTCGACTGGAATGGAATACTTTCAGTAGCCCGGTTACTCCAGAATTTGACTCCATATACTTTTTTGTAAATCAAAACAGTAATACCATTCTTTCAAAACATTATGTAGGTCAGGATACTTTTTTTGACACCATTATTTCTTCGGGTATGTATTACTGGTCAATTAAAAGATTCGATCAGGCTGGTTTTTCTAGCAATTTCTCAGAAAGAAACAGGTTTTTCGTACAATAACTCTATGAAAAAGATAATAAATATCATCCTAATAATTATTGTTGTTCTAATATATTCAAGGCTTGTCTGGAGCCATATGCACACTGACAAAATCCCAAATCAGAACAATATTGTTAGTCCGAAAATCCAAAGATCTCCCATTCCAACTTCAAACTACGCTCTTAATTTAAACTTTACAGATCCTTTTTTAAAACGCAGTGCAGGAGCTAAGATTATTTCAAAAAATAAAACTCCAAAACCCCAAAAAAACAATCACAAAACAGCTATAAAAACTGATGAAAGTCTAATGTTTACTTCATCGATAGACCTGTTATACTTGGGAAGAATCGTAAACATTAGCAAACATGAGTCAAAAGCACTAGTTAAATATGAAAATAAAGAGGTTATCGTGAGCCCAGGTGATTCCTTAGATAATTTCAAGATAACAGAAATACTTAAAACACACTTAATCATACAGTTAAACAACAAAAATTTTAAATATGAAATCAAAAAGTAAATATGCTCTATTTATATTATTTGTTCTTTTCTGTTTAAGCGCAAATAGTCAATCAAAAAATATTCATTCCCTTGATTTACACACTAAATACGCTACCAAAGTAAAAACCTTTTATTCTACCAAGAATAGAAAAAAGAATAATTTAAAAGCCAAATACTATTGGACTACCAACCGAGAAATTCATCAATCCAATGGTAGTTATTCCGGATATTTAATCCATGGTACCTACAACGAATTCTATCTTACCAATCAACTATTCGCTCAGGGTACTTTTGAGTATGGTTTAAAGTCCGGTAGATGGATTTACTGGCATTCGAATGGTCAAATTAAAATTATTGAACATTACAAAAATGGATTACTACATGGAGAGTATCTAGAATATGATCAAAACGCCAAACTCATTTATAGTGGAAAATTCAAAAATGGATTCAAAAATGGCGTTTTTATTAAAACAATAAACGATACTCTTGAGTATAAGGAACATTATAAAAAAGGATTTCTAAAAAAAGAAAAAAAGAAAATCCAAGATTTGAAGATTAAAAGAAAGTCAAACAAAAAAGAAAAAAAGAAAGAGAAAGAAAACAAAGATGAGAAACCACCTTTTTTAGATAAAATAAAGAGTGTCTTAAACAAAAAAACTCGATCGGATGAAAATTAAAGGATGGATTTTATCCTATACTATTATTCTAATGTTAATCTCTTCTTTGATTTTAACTACTATGATTGCTGTGGCCGGATTTCAAAAAAAACTATTCTCTAAGGCGTTTAACAGCTACAAATTAGAATTAAATAATATATCAGGGTTAAACTATTTTCTATCTAACTCCATCGACAATTTTAATTCGCAAAAAAAATTTGAAAGTGATTTTAAAATCGCGCAAAAAAAATGGGGGCATTTAAAGTTAATTCGAATAACTAGCTATGCCGGAGTAGACTCACTTATCAAACCGGTACTAATCGGCTCCGTACCTTCACATAATGACCCTATCATAAGTCTGGATGAATCCTCTCATGGATTGAAATTGTCAGGAAAATGTGAATTGATAGGAACAATAGAAATCCCTAAACATGGTATAGAAATACTAAACAAACTGTATTCTCCTTCTGACATTAATATAACGAGGGCAGAAATATCTCATCGCGATACCCCGACCAATTCAAAAAATCTTCCATCAAAGAGTTATTATTCTGCACCTTATGAAAATTTATCCTTTATAAATAATATTGATTCCATAAATCAGCATTTTTCTTTTAACCGCAATAGCAGTTACTTTTACTCAGAACAAAAAATAGAGCTCTTAAATAATATTCAAGGGAATATAATTATAGAATCTAATGATAAGATTTTCATAGATACACATAGTCAACTTGAAGATTTAATCCTAATCGCTCCTCAAATTGAAATTGCAAATAATTGGTCTGGAGCAATACAATTATTTACAGATCATCTAATTCTAGGAGAAAATATAACGTTTCTTTATCCCTCATCTATTTCTGTTAATACTTCAAACGAAAAATACTCCCTTAACTTTAAATCGTCCTGCACATTAAATGGATATTTAAACATCCATGGTCAAAAAGAATGTAAAATTACACCTAAAATAAGTGGAGAAATTAACGGATACATCCATTCAGATATTCCCTTAGACTTTAACGCTAAGCTATCCGGTCAAATATCATGTCCTTATTTTAAGCATTCTACCTCGTCCTCTTCATACATAAACCTAATTTATAACGCTACGATAAATAATGATTTCCAACAAAAGGGTATTCCCATCCCAATATCATTTACTAATTCACCAAATGAATTTATAAAATGGTTAGATTAAAAGGATTTACAATAATTGAAACTCTTATTGCAATGTCATTATTTGGCACTGCTGTTTTTGTCTCAAACATTCTGATTCAAAACATCTATAAACAACCGAATCGTTCTGACTTAATTCAAATTAATCAATGCATTCAAAAAATATCGAAACTCAATAATTTCAAAGAGTTTGAGGCAGAAATTAGCAACATCGAATTTGACAATTTACAAATTACATATGACATCGAACATTTAAAAAACACGGATCAATGCAATTTCTATATCTCAAAAAACGATGAGGTAATTTTTTCCCATTTTATCATCCTGCGACATGAAAGTTAGTGGATTCACCATAACAGAAATATCAGTTAATATGTTAATCAGCGGTCTGATTATCATATTTATCATTTCTTTTATTTCTTTCCAAAATAGAGTTCTCCTTAATCAAATTAAGAACTTTGATCGAACATCTGACCTTCGTTTACTCCAATCCGTACTTTCTCAGAACTTTTCAAAAAGCAGTTTAATAATGGGCAATGGAAATTCCATATGTTTTAGAGATTATACATCCCCATGTAATCAAGAAATATCATTTTACCCCGACTCTATTATTATTCATCAACCGAGTCCAAATACTTTTCAGTTTAAAAATCAAACTGACCTACTCTTCCTACGCGATTCGATAATATCTCAAATTGATATTTTGATATATGATGAAGATCAACAATACCAACTTACGTATAGAAAAACCTATACCGAAGGGGAGTTATTAAATATTCAACCTTAATTCGAGCAATGAAACTATCTGATAAGCAAAAAGCAGAATTTTACTATGAGCTTTCCATATTTTTTAATTCTGGCCTCGACCTCAAAAATGCCATGCAATTAATGATTGTTGAAAATAAAAAGTCAAAACAAAAAATCATTTACCAAGAGATTTACGATTCCCTATTAGAAGGTAAATCTCTTGCATACATTCTTGGAAACAATTCTGCATTTTCGGGTTATGAATCGTTTAACATAAAAATCGGGGAAGAAACTGGGAATTTAGATCATATATGTACTGGCTTAGCTACATACTTTCAACGTAAAGTAAAAGTTCGCGGTCAATTAATTGGTGCTATCAGTTATCCTTTTTTTATACTTATCCTAACATTTGGCATCCTCATATTCATGATGAATTTTGTAGTCCCTATGTTTTCTGATATTTTCTTACGGTTTGATTCCGAATTACCTCAAATAACTGTTTTTGTAATCAATATGTCAACATGGTTCAAATCTTCATTTGTTTACGTTCTAATTTTTATTATCGCATTATCCATTTTTATTGCTCTATCATCAAAAAGCAAGTCATTCAAAAAAATCACATCTTACATCCAACTAAACATCCCCATCTATGGAACCATAATCAAAGACATACAGATTAATAAATATTACCAGGCAATGAGTCTACTCTTGTCATCAAATATTACCTTAATTGAATCCGTAGAACTTTCAAAAAATATAATTGAATTTTACCCGCTAAAAAAAATCCTCAGCCATATAGAGGATGACTTACTCAAGGGAGTAACCTTTAATGAGTCTTTAAAAAAAACTGATTTTATTCCATCAAAAGATATACTGCTATTTAAGATTGCTGAAGAATTAAATCAACTTGATGCTATCTTTGAAAAACTAACAACCCAATACCAAGAAAAAATCGATAATAAAACTATGATTGCAGGCAAACTAATTGAACCCGTTTTGATTGTATTTATTGGAGGAATTGTTGGGTTTATTTTGATCTCAATGTATCTACCACTTTTTGAACTTAGTACCAGCATATAAAATCAACAGGGGGGCAAAACAAAGGCTACAAGTCCGAGTGAGTGATGTCGGAATTGCAGCCTGATTATGAGCTAAGTATACTCTTTAGTATAGTAGTATCTTTAATACTATTAGCGACTTGTCAATTCATTGATTCCAAACCTTACTAATAAGATTAAGCAGGAAGTTGAAGAAAACTTCTGTTTAATACTATTATTAAACCTTTTTCATCAAAAGGATAATTAAATATAACTAGAGATAACCTCAAAAAACTCTAGATACACCCAACACCCATATATATGAACAATATTACATCTAATACGGGTTCATTCAACCCATAAATTTTATGGGTTTTTTAACATTTCTATAAAAGATTATTGATTTATTCTAAAACGAAACAAAAAACAAACTAACCATGTAAAAACGGACTCTTACTCGCAGTAAAAGATCGATCTATTTTCACCCAGGAATTGGCCATACTAATGACAATCACTTCTGATAGAGATTCTGCATGTAACTTCTCTTTTAAGTTTAAAATATGAGAACGTATTGCGGCCTCGCTAATCTCATGTAATTCTGCAATTTGTCTTACACTATAATTATGACACAATAACTTTAAAACCTCATTTTCTCCCTTGGTTAACTTTGGTTTGGGTCTGGGAAAAACATGCGGTGGTTTATTGATCCAATATTCCTCTGGAATATGATAATTTGCTGAGTACCCTTTTTTATCAATGTCACTGATAATCTGATCCATAGTGATTGTATTCAACTCACTCGGTTTAATAAAACCAACGGCATTGTATTCCTGTAAAAAGCCAATGAGCTCTTTGGGCAAACTATTTCCTAAAATCATTACATTTACTTCTCCCAGTTTCTTAAGATTCTCCGGGCTACTAACCGTCATGAAATTGAGTGAGGGTTTAACAAAAAGTAAATGCTTATGCTCTAATTTATCCTGAATGAATTCCCTTAGCTCAATATTCTTCCCACCTACATAACCTAAAAAAAAGGATGTGTCTCTAAAAAGATTGTCAAAATGGTCAAGAATCTCTTTTTCAGCTGATAAAATGGATAAATAAGTTCTAGGCATTTGGTCACAATAATTACTGATTACAAAGTAGTAAAAAAAAATTTATCTCAATCTAATAAATTGTGATAATCGGAATATATCTAGTACTATTTTCTATTTCAAAAAACGATATATCACCGAAAAACTAACTTGATTCATATTCAGGAAATACCATTCAGTATGATAATTGGATACTGTCAATTGTTCCATTGGTTCACCCAGTGCATCGTTAGTTTCATGAACTTCCTTACTTCTTTGAATTGATGGAGCAAATTCAAACGAACACATTATCCTATCTTCTGCAAATTGATAGTTAAACATAAAAGGTATAGCTAAGCCCATCACAAAAGTCTTGTTTTTAAACGAGCTTATTTTCTTTCCCTTCCTATCCTTGCCAACTATATCTCTATACTGTCGATATTTAAAAAACGCATCCAGCCCAAATCCCCAGGATAAATGTGCATCAGCATAAAACCGCTTTTCCAAACCAGTTGAAAGCCCCATTCCAAAGCTTTTATACAAAGTCGCAGTATCTGGTGTGACTGTACTATCTCGACCTCCAAATAGTTCTAAGGTCTTTGCTCTATAATACCAGTTCTTTTTTCCTCCTGTTTTAAAACTAATATTAAAATCCTTAAAATTGGAGGAGGTTATTCCCCATTCAGTTGCGCCTCCTTTTAATGTGGAATTTTCTTGAGATTTGATCTGTAAACAATTCGTAAACAATAGAGCCATCAAAATGATTAATTTATACATAGGAAATAATTTGAGTTGAATAAAAATACTTATCGTAATACCACAAAAATAACATCTTCAAATATTTAACATTGTGTAACAGAATTTTTATCGAAGCAACCGCATAACACGCTAAAATTACCGCTAATTAAATTTTATCCATTCACATCTTCTAAAACATTAAAATTGTATTGTGATACAGTTAACTGGCATAAACAAATCTTACAAAGTCGGAAAGCATGACCTTCAGGTTCTCAAAAATGTGAATTTGCATATTAAGAAGGGTGAAATGGTTTCTATCATGGGTTCCTCAGGGTCTGGAAAATCGACATTACTCAATATCTTAGGGATACTGGACACATATGATAGTGGAGAGTACAAACTGGATCAAAAACTGATTCGGGAGATGAGTGAAACAAAAGCTGCTCATTATCGAAATGAAATGATCGGTTTCATATTTCAGTCTTTTAACTTGATTACATTCAAAAATGCCATGGAAAATGTAGCGCTACCACTCTATTATCAAGGGGTAAGTCGCAAAAAAAGAAATGCGTTGGCTTTAGAGTATTTAGATCGAGTAGGTTTAAAAGATTGGGCTGAACATATGCCGAATGAAATGAGTGGAGGACAAAAACAACGTGTTGCGATTGCCCGCGCATTAATTTCAAAACCTAAAATCATCCTGGCGGATGAACCCACAGGAGCATTGGATAGTAAGACATCCATTGACGTAATGAAATTGCTACGTGAAATTAACTTAGAGGGAATTACCATCATTATTGTTACACATGAACAAGACATTGCAGATGCTACAGACCGAAATATTGTGCTAAAAGATGGTGAAGTAATGACCGTGAAAACAAATGTTTGATTTAGAAAAATGGCAAGAAATATTTGACGTGGTTAAAGCCAATAAACTACGGACATTCCTGACAGCGTTTTCGGTGTCGTGGGGAATTTTCATGCTTATTATTTTACTAGGTGCAGGTCAGGGTTTACGGAATGGATTCGAATATCAATTTCGTGACGATGCGATCAATAGTGTTTGGCTCCGAGCGGGAAATACAGGAGTAGCATACAAGGGAATGAAACCCAATAGAAAAATCCAACTGACCAACGCTGAATACGACCTCATTAAGAACTCCTTTGAAGACATTGATCATATTACTGGTAGATTTGCCAGTTGGGGAAGTCAAATGGACTATAAAGAACGAACTGCTAATCTACCATATCGTGGAGTACATCCTGACCATCAGGTATTGGAAAATACAATTATGAGTACAGGACGTTTTTTAAATCAAACAGATTTAAAAGATAAAGCCAAAGTAGCTGTATTGGGTCAGGAAGCAGTTACAGAATTATTTGGCGATGTAGACCCAATGGGAAAATATTTCTCTATTTGGAATGTCCCATTTAAAGTTATAGGCACTTTCAACGATTTTGGTGGGCGTTGGGAAAAGAAAATGGTCTATATCCCTATTACCACTTCACAGCAAGTTTTCGGAGGCACGGAAAACTTAAACCGCATCATGTTTACTACAGGAGACGCACCGGAAAGCAGAGTCGATCAAATTGTGGAAGCGACCGTACAAATGTTATCAGACAAACTCATTTTTGATCCAAAAGATTCGCGTGCTCTCTATGCCAGAAATAACGCTGAGGAATATAAAATGTTCACCGGTATTTTTACGGGAATTAACGCTTTCATCTGGATCATTGGGATTATGACCATCATTGCCGGAGTGGTAGGTATTAGTAATATCATGATGATTACCGTTAAAGAACGCACCAAAGAAATCGGCATTCGTAAAGCATTAGGTGCCACTCCGGCATCTGTGGTATCCATGATTTTACTGGAAGCTGTTGTAATTACCACTGTTGCAGGATACACGGGATTAGTTCTGGGAGTTTTCTCATTAGAATATCTATCCAGCCTCACATCCGACCCAGGAACTTTTATGAACCCTGGGGTAGACTTTAGTATTGCAGTCGCATCTACTATTGTATTAATAGTTGCAGGAAGTATAGCCGGATTAATACCCGCTTTACAAGCAGCAAAAGTTAAACCCATTGTAGCATTAAGAGACGAATAGATGTTTGATATAGACAGATGGGCCGAGATTTACCAAACACTTAGCAAAAACAAATTGCGAAGTGCACTTACCGCTTTTGGGGTGGTTTGGGGAATCATCATGCTTATAGTCATGCTAGGTGCCGGTAACGGGCTACAAAATGGGGTTTCTAAAGACTTTGCCGGTAAGGTTGCAAATAGCGTTTTCATGTGGTCCAACACCACATCAATGCCCTATAAAGGTTTCAAAAAAAACAGATGGTTTGGATTAAATAATGATGATACCGATGCGCTAAGGGAAATCGCAGAATTAGATTTAATCTCTCCGGGATTACAACTTGGAGGATGGCGTGGAGCCAATAACGTCACCTATAACTCTCGTACAGGAGCTTTTGAAATCAACGGATTTGCTCCAGAAGTTCAATATATCAAACTTCTTAAAATGCAGACTGGTCGTTTTTTGAATGACCGCGATATGAAGGAAGAACGGAAAATATGTGTAATCGGTAAAATTACCACCGAAACACTTTTTCCAAACGAAAACCCATTAGGGAAATATATTAAAATCAGCGGTGTTTACTTTCAGGTAGTTGGCACATTCCACTCAGGTTTAAAAGGAGATGATGCCGAAAACGAAGATCGCTCCATTTATATCCCATTTACCACCTTCCAAAAAGCATTTAATCAAGGAAATATGGTGCATTGGTTTGTTATGACCAGCAAAAAAGGAATTAAGGTAACCGTAGTAGAAGAAGAAGCTAAACGAATTCTTAAGCAACGACACGATATCCACCCTGAAGACCCCAGAGCAATTGGTTCTTGGAATATGGAAAAAGAAGTAGATAAATTCAATATGATTTTCAGTGGAATTAAAGCTTTATCCTGGTTTGTAGGGGTTCTTACCCTATTGGCTGGAGTTATTGGGATTTCCAATATTATGTTGATTATTATCCGGGAAAGAACACAGGAAATTGGAATTCGAAGAGCTATTGGAGCTACTCCTATAAATGTTGTCACCCAAATCGTATTAGAATCTATGATATTGACCACATTAAGTGGAATTATAGGAATTATTTTTGGCGTGTGGTTACTGGAGTTTTTAGGTCCATATATTCAACACGATTATTTTTCTAATCCGGAAGTTCAGTTTGCCATAATCATTAAAGCATTTAGTATACTGGTATTTTCAGGGATATTGGCTGGTATCATTCCTTCGATACGAGCCATTAAGATTAAACCAATTGATGCATTAAGAACAGAATAAAAAACAACATATGAAAATTGTCATTAGAGTCGGTATTTTAATCACTATTTTAGGTGTTTTTGGATATACCATGTATTATCTGTACATGAAAAATGAAGCTCCTGAGGCAACATACAAGATCGAAAAACCTTTTGTTAGCGAAGTATTAAAAAAGACCGTTGCTACCGGGTCAGTTGTTCCACGTAAAGAAATTCTGATCAAACCAGTTGTATCAGGTATTATAGACAAAATATATGTAGAAGCCGGATCTATGATCAAAAAAGGTGACATCATTGCACGTGTAAAGATTATCCCGGATATGGTAAATCTGAATAATGCTGAAAATCGATTGGAAAGAGCTAAAATAGATCTTGAAAATTCACAAATTGATTACAATCGTAATAAAGAGCTTTTTGATCAGGGGGTCATCTCCAAAGCAGAATTCCAACCATTCGAGTTGAGACTTAAAAATGCAAAGTTAGAAGTTGAAGCTGCTGAAGATAACCTTCAGATCATTCGTGAAGGCGTCAGTAAAAGCAGTAAATCTGCCACCAATACTTTGATCAAAAGTACTATTTCCGGAATGGTATTAGATGTTCCGGTCAAAGAAGGGAATCAGGTCATTGAGGCCAATACTTTCAATGAAGGAACAACCATCGCATCAGTAGCTGATATGACCGATATGATCTTTCAGGGAAAACTGGACGAATCGGAAGTAGGTAAAGTTAACGAAGGCATGGATTTAATCTTAACCATCGGGGCTTTACAGGATTTAACACTTGGAGCTTCATTAGAATATATCGCACCTAAAGGAGTGGAAGAAAATGGAGCCATCCAATTTGAAATCAAAGCTAAAATCAATCCTGAAGATTTATCAGCTAACTTTATTCGAAGTGGTTATAGTGCTAATGCTTCTATCGTCTTAGAAAAAGCTGATTCTACTCTGGTCGTTAAAGAAAGTCTAATTGAATATGCGGGTGATTCGGCTTTTGTTTATGTACAAACACAACCTCAGGTATTTGAGAAAACACATATTAACGTAGGCCTATCAGATGGAATCATTGTGGTGATTCAAAATGGCATTACCATTGATTCTGAATTAAGAGGAAGACAAAATGTAGAAGGAGAAATTTCCAAAGAATTCTAGACTACTTCTGTAGGCCCATATAGTATTCACCGGCATTCGAAACCGCATCATCCATATTCCGGAATGTATACGACATTTCGGATATGATTTTTTCTGCGCTGTAAGACACCTTATTTACTGCCGATTGCGCAGATTCTGATGTCACCACAGGAGCTTTTCTGGTAATAAACGAACGTATTTTTTCTAAACGCCAAAAGATATCAATCCAAAAACCCTGAACTAAAACTGAAGGAGGTTTGACCTTCATTGTACCAGCGATTTTATCAAACAATTGTTTATAGCTTAAATTCTCACCAATCAATAAAAAGCGATCCGATTCTATGTCACTTTTCATTAGTCGTTCCATCACATCTGCCACATCTCGGACATCCACAAACGCATTGGCTCCACCTGTATAGAACTTCAAACCTTTGCCAATAGTTTGAAACAAAGTTCCGCTCGAACGAGACCAATCACCCGGACCAATAATAACACTTGGATTCACTATCACAGCAGAAAGACCTTCAGCCACTCCACGCCAGACTTCATTTTCAGCATAGTGCTTACTAATCGCATAATTAGAAGTGACTTCCTCTTCATCCCACTTATTGGACTCTAACACCACCTCATTCTTACTGGATTTACCTACCGCAGCCGTTGAGCTTACATAACATAATTTTTTCACCCCTCTCTCCAGGCAGGCGTTTACTACATTAGCAGTACCTTCAATATTGAATTTGTATAACTTTTGTTTATCCCTAGGATCAAAAGACACCAAAGCAGCAATATGATAAACATATTGGGCCTCTCCGATACCATCTTCTAATGAAATCACATCAGTAATATCGCCATCTACCCATTGTATTTCACCAAACAAATCTTCCGATCCATAAAAACTAAAAACTCTTCTCACGACCTCTAGATTTGAAGATTCTCTTTTCAAAGCTCGTACGGAATCTCCGGATCTTAAAAGATTCAACAATAAATGTGAACCCACCAATCCTGTTCCTCCCGTTACGAAAACTATATTTTTAGCCATTTGGTAAATACGTTTCGACAAAAGTAAGTCCAAAACTACATTCCTATTTAAACTCGATTCATTTTCTTTTAATCCACGATATACTGCTCATAACAATTGAAAATTTAAATGCCACATATGCCGCATAAACTCTTTATTTGAATTCTTAAATTTTAAATCACCCCAATGGGACTAAATAAATATGCTGTAATTGGTCTGGGTCAATTTGGAAATGCCATTGCCAAAACCTTAACTGAAAGAGGGTCAGAGGTCATAGCCATTGATTCTGATATAAGAAAAATTGAAACTATCCAGGGAACGGTTCGTCATGCCATTCAATTAGATTCCACCAATAAAAGATCTTTGGAAGCGCAAAACATTGAAGAATTAGAGGCTGTTGTTGTTGCTATTGGAAAAGATTTTGAGGCTTTACTTTTGACTGCAGTTCATCTTAAAGAAATTGGAGCAAATCGAATCATCGTTAGAGCCAATGGACCTCAACAACGGATGATCCTGGAGCAAATTGGTTTCAAAGAAATTTTATCTCCGGAAAATGAAGTAGGAATTGCCGTGGCTGAAAGACTTTTGAATCCAAGTATCTTATCTTCTCTACAACTTCGCGATGATTACGAAATTGTAGAAATCAGAGCCCCTCATCGCATTTTTGGAAGAACTTTGGAAGAACTCGCCTTACGGGAACATTATAAACTTACTGTAGTAACGATTAAAAGAGAATACTATCTTGGTGAGAAAGATACCGGAGGTAAAAAAGTCGAAAAACATGTATTGGGAGTACCGTCTCCATCCACCATTATTCAAAGTGGAGATACATTAATCATATTTGGACAAGCTTCGGATATAGAACAATTTAGCAAATCAAACGAATGATTTAATTACCTTCGCCCCTCAGGCGATTTACTGCAAAAAACATATTAAGTTCCAGACTCCGAATTGTGTCCATTTCTCCTTCCAATATACTAGATAATGAAACCGCATTTGAAGGCTTCTTTAAGGAGAACTACAACGCTTTTTGCAGGTTTGCGTATACCTTTCTCAACGATGCTGATGACGCGGAGGAAATTGTACAAAATTGCTTTGTAAAATTATGGGAAGGTAGGAAAACACTCATCCTGGGAAATAATCCGAAATCGTATTTATTTACTATGATTCGGAACACCTGTTTGAATCAAATCAAACATATTTCCATCAGAGAAGATTATAAAGCCTACAATGAACAACTTCGATCAGAAGCTCAAACCGAAGAAGAATCTGAAGATACCAACTTGCAACAAAAGGTGATTGCGGCAATACAAAATATGCCCCCTCAACGCAAAAAAATATTTGAAATGAGTCGCTTTGAGGGCCTCAAATACAAGGAAATTGCATCACATCTTAATATCTCGGTAAAAACAGTAGAAAACCATATGGGTAGTGCAATGAAGCAACTTCGTGAGGATCTAAAAGATTATCTACATGTGGGGCTCATTATTTATTTTGTAAACAAACTAGGGGATCACGTAAATACGATTGTCTTATTTCTAGGATCATGATAGAAGGAAATCAAAATATAGACCATTTGCTTACTGGTTATCTGAATGGAGAACTCAGTGAATCTGACACATACCATGTATCAGAATGGATTTCCCAATCAGAAGAAAATCAGGAATATTTTGAGCATTTTGCAAGTATTTGGAATTTATCTCAAAACACACAACTACCTGAATTTAATTCAGAAATCGCATGGAGTAAAGTCTCCCCTAAAATCCAAAAAACACCATTTTACAAACAATCCTGGTTACAAATTGCAGCTTCCATTTTGATACTTCTGGGCGCTATGACTGCTATCCTTCAAGTCACATCAAATAATGGACAAACCTCAGTTTATGCTTCTACTGAAATATTAAATGACACTTTACAAGATGGTTCGGTCGTCACATTAAACAAAAACTCACAAATCCGTTATGCAGAAAACTTCAACTCGAAAACCAGAGAAATAGAATTGGAAGGCGAAGCATTTTTTGATATTGAACGTGACACCACCAGACCTTTCATTATTCATCTGGAACAAAGTGAGGTACATGTTCTGGGCACCTCATTCAACATTAAATCTTCTGCTGAAGATGAACTCATTAGCGTTTTTGTAAAATCCGGGGTGGTCATGTTTAAATACATGACACACGATTCCGATAGCACTTACTTATCTATAAAATTACACGCAGGAGACAAAGTTGTTTATAACAAAACCACACAACAATTGGAGCCACTCGCTGAAGCATCCGAAAAAGCGACTGAAATGTACTGGTTAAATCAAGAACTCATATTTGATGGTATTGAACTGGAAAAAGTATCCAGAATATTGGAAAGCGTATATGACGTCAATATCTCATTTACTGATGAACAGACCAAGAAATGTTTGTTAACAGTAAATTTCCAAAACTCAAACATAGACCATATCATGGCTGTCATTGCCACCACTTTTGAACTCGATTTAGAGCAAGATCATAATCACTATACACTAAAAGGGAAGAGTTGTGCGCCAAATTAGTTGTTTGATTTTCTTATGTATTTCTTTGGGCACTTTTGCGCAGAAAAAAAGTAGTTTAGAGGTTCAGGTCCAACTCAACAAACAACCGATTCGCGTATTATTTTCTCAAATTGAACAGCAAACCGAACTTAAGTTTTCATACAATTCAAATATTCTGAATGCGGATAGTATCATTACTTACAGTGCTCATAAAACGGTTAAAAAAGTGATTTCCGAAGTATTTGATAGACGTATTCAATCCAAAATCATTGGCACGCACATCATTCTGGTTCACAGCAAAAAAATAGAAAAGCAGTACGATAAAGACCACCCGGATTTCACGGAGTTTTCTGGAACTATTTTGAATGCCATTACCCGAAAACCCATATATCAGGCAAGTATTTATAACATCTCTTCAAGAACAACCGTATTAAGCGATTCAAAAGGACATTTTTCCATTACCATCGAAAAAGGGAGTAATAAGAACTTTAATATCGCTAAATCAGGTTTCCAGGATATTATAGTTTCAGTAAATGTTAGAGAAGAAAACCATCTGGAAATCTTACTCAAACCATTACACCCTAAACTCACGGTTACCTCCAAACCAACGCAAAATGCAACCATTCAAGAAAATCCAAATTTTGTCTTAAAAATGGTACCCTCCGAAGGTTTGATTGCCGTAGAAAACCTACAAAATGTTGAAGAAAAAAGAGTCGGTCAGGTATCGTTTATTCCTACCATTGGCACACATATGGAAGCCAGTGGAATTATTGATAACAACTTCTCCCTAAATGTACTGGGAGGTTATAACGGTGGTGTAGATGGAATCGAAATAGGTGGACTATTCAATATCCTGAACCGGAATATGGAAGGATTACAAATTGCTGGATTAGTCAATGTGGTTCAAGGACATACTTCAGGTATGCAAGTCGCTGGAATCGTAAACAAAAACAAAAAAAATGTTACAGGTTTTCAGGTCGGAGGTATTAGCAACTTCCTATCCGATAGCATTCACGGGATGCAGGTGGCAGGAATCAGCAATATTGTAAACGGCCGTGTAAATGGCTTTCAGGTGGCAGGAATTCACAATCACGTAACTGAAGATGTCAATGGAGTTCAGGTAGGAGGTATTATCAACTGGGTTCAGGATAGTATTGTAGGGATGCAAATAGCCGGAATATCCAATGTAGCTAATGGGAAAATGAATGGATTACAAGTATCCGGAATTCATAATTTATCCACTAAAAATATCGTTGGGGGTCAGATTTCCGGGATCACCAATCAAGCCCTCTCTGAAATGCACGGTATTCAACTATCACTGATTAACTATGCAAAAATGAACAGCGGACTCCAACTCGGTCTGATCAATATTGCGGACACTTCCAATGGAATTGCATTGGGATTATTCAACTACATTAAAGATGGGTATCACCCTATTGAAATTTTTAGAAATGAAGTGCTCTATACCAACCTGGCTTTTAAATCGGGAATGGATTACTTCTATATGACCTATACTGCGGGATTTCGATCAAGCGAACCACATATTCTTGGAATCGGTTTAGGAGTAGGATCAAAAATCAACACCTGGAAATGGTTATCTTTTAGTCTTGATCTTACCTCAACTTTTATCAATGAGCAAGAATTTGACAATGAATATGATTGGCAACTCAACCTACTCAATCGTTTTGACTTAACTATCGACTTAAACATCAAAAAGTTTTCGATCATTTTTGGTCCGTCTATCAATGGTCATGTTTCTCAATTACAAAACTCATCCGGAATATTTATTTCCGATATCGCAAAAAACCCTTTCTATACCAACGTCACGGACAACACTCAATTTCAGGCCTGGTGGGGATACAAAGCTGGTCTGCGATATTCTTTTTAAAAAAGAATAAATAAGACTAGGGGTAATTTAAAACTGGACTGTCTTCTTCATAGTTAAACTTAAAAACAAGATGAAGACATTTCAAAACGCAATCATTATTCTACTACTTTTTGTAGCGTCACCACTTTGGTCACAAAACGATACTTCTAAAAAGTCCACTCCCGTTCAAATCACTTTTCTCTACCCCATAGGCAGCAACGGCATGGACTCACCAAAATATGCCAACAACGTATCACTGAATGTGATTTATGGTATCAATGGATCTGTTCACGGATTGGAACTCGCGGGTATTGGTAATGTTTTAAAATCCAATTTAACCGGAGTTCAATTCGCAGGAATTACAAACATCACCGCAGGATATGTGAATGGTATACAATGTGCCGGAATCTACAATCACACCAACTCCAGAGTAACCGGTGCACAAGTGGGTGGAATTGCCAACATATCTATGAAAGGTATTGATGGACTTCAGATAGGTGGAATCACGAATATTTCTCGCCATAATACTACCGGATTACAAGTCAGTGGAATTTATAATTGGAGCCACGGAAACACCACAGGCGCTCAAATTTCAGGTATTTACAATAGAGCAGATAAAAAGTTCTATGGTTTGCAGTTAGCGATGGTAAACAGCGCCCAAAATATAACAGGTCTACAAGTTGGACTTATCAATGTTGCAGATTCTGCAGATGGTGTTTCATTTGGTTTGATTAATGTGATAAAACATGGATATCATTCATTAGAAATATCGGGTAATGAAGTATTACCTCTTGGTGTTTCACTAAAATCAGGTACCCATACTCTTTATAATATTTACTATGCGGGAGTTCAGGTAAATAATCCACAGGTTTTTGGATTTGGATTAGGTTTTGGCTCCAATATCCAATTGGGTTCAAATTTATCAATGAGTATGGACCTTACTTCCAATTACATCAATGAACTTAAAAAATTTGAATGGAAACTCAACCTACTCAATCGACTGGATATGACTATGAATTATGATATCAATAAACACTTTACCATCTTGGCAGGACCATCATTTAATGTTCACGTTTCTGAACTGGGTTATGAATCTACCGGAGGGTTTACCACAGACATTGCTAAAAACCCATTCTATACAGAAACATTTTATCAAACTCAAGTTCAAATGTGGATCGGAGCAAAATTCGGTGCACGATTTAATTTCTAAAAAACACTAAACTTATTAATTTTAAATCCCATGAATCAATATAAAATCATTTGGTTATTATTCCTCACTATCATCTCATTAAGTTCATTTGCACAAAACCTAACACAAACGGTTAGAGGTACCGTAATGGACAAAGACACCCAACAACCCATCATTGGTGCCAATGTGATCATCGTTGGAAGCGACCCTTTTCAAGGAGCCAGTACCGATATTAATGGTCAATTTATCATCAAAAATGTAGCCGTGGGTCGTATCAATTTAGAAGTCACAGCCATTGGTTATGAAACACAAATGTTGTCAAACATTGTCGTAGAATCCGCTAAAGAAACGGTTTTGCGCATTGAAACCATTGAAGCCTATGAAATGCTCAATCAAGTTACGATTACAGCCAAAGAAGAACGTGGTGAATCCATTAACAAAATGGCTACTGTAAGTGCCAAAACGGTTACTGTAGAAGAAACAGGGAGATATGCCGGTTCACTCAACGATCCTGCCCGTATGGTCTCTGCATTTGCAGGGGTTGTAGGTGATGCAGAAGGAAATAATGATATTGTGGTACGTGGCAACTCTCCAAGAGGAATTTTATGGAGACTAGAAGGTATTGAGATTCCGAACCCGAATCATTTTGCAGATGAAGGAAGTACCGGAGGTCCGGTAAACACTCTAAATGCATCTATGTTGGCCAATTCGGATTTCTTTTCTGGAGCATTTGCCCCGGAATATGGGAATGCCCTATCGGGTGTATTCGACACCAAATTTCGTACAGGAAATAATCAGAAAAGTGAACGTTCCTTCTCCATAGGAGTACTTGGAACAGATATCACTCTTGAAGGACCTTTTAGTTCTAATTACAATGGTTCATATCTGGTGAACTATCGCTATTCCACGTTAGACTTATTAGATGCTGCCGGAATTCTACAATTCGGAGGAATTCCGAAATATCAGGATGCGTCATTTAAAATTAATCTTCCATCAAAAAAATGGGGTAATTTTTCCATTTTCGGATTAGGTGGACTCAGCGCTATAAACCAAAAAGACGAAGATGAAGACACCAAAGAGGTTACAAGCATCACCGAAGTCAAAGATGCGGTTGGTGTAATAGGTATTAACCATAATTATATCGTTGGGAAAAGCAGCTATTTCCATTCTTATATTTCCGCTTCAGGAACCAGCAACAAACTTTTTGACCAAACCAGAGACGATGTGACCAATGAATTTTATGACAGCTATGTTCAGGATTTCAAAAAAAGCACCTATCGTTTTTCTACCTCATTCCATCATAAATTTAACAGAAAGAACACTTTAAAAACCGGGGTTATCTATTCCATTTTGAAGTACAATATGGCATCGACTGTGAATTGGGACAATACCGTTCCTGAGGACTATATCCAGGCTTCCGGAAAAACATCTATGATACAAGGATATTCCACCTGGAAACACCGTCTAACAAATGATATTACCATGGTTAGTGGTATTCACTTTACACAACTTCATCTCAATAACAACTATGCTTTGGAGCCTCGTCTTGGTTTAAAATGGAATATGAATCAGAAAGAATATGTTTCGTTTGGATTTGGAATGCATAGCAAAGTGGAGAGCATTTCGGTATACATGGCTAACGTTGAAGGCCAGGAAGGTACATATGCCAATCAAGATCTGGAACTGACTAAATCTGTTCATCTGGTAGCTGGGTTTGGACATAATTTCAACCCATACCTCAGCTTAAAGTCAGAGGTTTATTATCAACATCTATATGACGTTCCTGTTAAAAACGATCCCAATAGCGCTTATTCCATGATTAACCAATCTACCAGTTATATCAATATCCCACTAGTAAGCGAAGGTACAGGAACCAATTACGGAATTGAATTAACGCTGGAGCGTTATTTCCACAACCAATTCTACTATATGTTGACCTCATCTCTATATCAATCTAAATACACCGCTCTGGATCAGATTGAAAGAGATTCCAGATATAATGCCAACTATGCCTCAAACGTAGTAGTAGGAAGGGAATTTAATCTAAAATCTTCCAAGAAAAACAAAACGCTGGCTGTAAACATCAAAGCTTCATTGCTTGGTGGAAACAGATACACCCCAATTGATTTGCAACAATCTATCATTGAAAATGAAACGGTTTATGACGAATCCAGAATTTATGGTGCTAAAGGAGACGATATCTTCTTCTTAAATTTGGGTATGACCTATAGAATCAATAGAAAAAAAGTAACTCATGAAGTCAAATTGGATATTCAGAATGTGACTAACAACAAAGCAGCGGTGGGTTATTATTATGATGATACCAACCAAAAGATTGGAGAATACTACCAACTCTCTTTGATTCCTAACTTGATGTACATTATTAAATTTTAAAATCATCACCGGTTTATTTTTGATTAACTTCGTGCGGCTAAAAAATCATTTAAGGTCAATAAATGAACTATTTTTTCATCACGGGAACAAGCAGTGGCATTGGTAAAGCATTAACCTCTGCCCTACTACAAGATAACAATACTAAGGTTTATGGAATGTCGAGACGTCAAGATGCAGTGAGTGGCAGTTACGTACCGATATCCATAGACCTTTCTAAAATGGATGACTTGAATGCGTTTGAGTTTCCTGAATTAGATGAACCGGAAAAAATAGTATTGATTAATAATGCCGGGCAAATTGGAGATATAAAACCTGTGGGCAATACGAACAATCAGTCCATTGCAGATTTGTTTACTGTAAACGTCACTGCACCTAGTATTTTAATGAATAAATTTATTCAAACTTATGGTGCACTTCCTGTTCAAAAGACGATTCTAAATGTGAGTTCTGGAGCTGGTAAAAATGCCATTGAAGGTTGGGCCGCATATTGTGGTTCAAAAGCGGCATTAGATTTATTTAGTTTAACCGTATTTGAAGAGCAAAAAAAAGCATCATATCCTGTTCAGGTATATTCTGTGGCACCTGGAGTTGTGGACACGCAAATGCAAGCTGAAATCCGAAACTCAAACGAAACAGATTTTTCCCGACATGAACATTTTGTAAATCTTAAAAAGAACAACGAACTGACTTCCCCGGATGAGGTTGCAGAGAAATATCTCCATATTTTAAATCACACCGAAAAGTTCCCTAATTGCATTTTTTCGCTTAGAGATTTATAATTTCGGTCTTTTTGAGTTCTATTGATTATTTGTACTTTAGACGGGAAGTAACTTGCTAACCATTTAGAGTTGAAATCATGAATGAATTCAAAATATTTATCGTAGAAGATAGCCCCTGGTATGCTGAAATGCTCAAATACCATCTTACGTTAAATCCAGACTATGAGGTACATATTTATGAAACAGGAAAAGAATGTCTCGCAAATATGCACTTACGTCCTGATGTGATTTGTTTAGATTACTTCTTGCCTGATAGTAGTGGCGAAAAACTATTTGAGAAAATACAAGCGCAAAACAAAGATCTCCCGGTAATCATTATTAGTGGACAGGAGGAATTGAGTGTAGCCGTCAAACTACTTAAAAATGGTGTATATGATTACATTATAAAAGATGATCATACCAAAGATGTTTTATGGAATAGCTTGATTCATCTAAGAGAGAATAGTAACCTGAAAAAAGAGGTTACGGAGCTAAAATCTCAATTGAAGTCAAAATACGACTTTCAGAAAATCATTATTGGTCAAAGTCAGCAAATCAAAAGGACATTTGCACTTATTGAAAATGCCTCACGTACCAATATTAACGTAGCGATTACGGGTGAGACTGGGACCGGTAAGGAAGTCGTTGCAAAAGCCATTCATTATGCCAGTGACCGAAGTAAAAAGCCTTTCGTTGCCATCAACATGGCAGCCATACCTAAGGAATTGATAGAAAGTGAACTCTTCGGACATGAAAAAGGTGCTTTTACCGGAGCTCTGGCTCGTAAACGCGGTAAATTCGAAGAAGCGAATGGAGGAACTATTTTTCTGGATGAAATTGCTGAAATGGACCTCAACATGCAGGTGAAACTGCTTCGTGTATTACAAGAACGAGAAGTCACTCGTGTGGGTGGAAATAATAAAATCAAATTTGATGCGCATTTAATTACTGCTACCCATAAAAACTTAAAGGAAGAGGTAAAAAATGGAACTTTCAGAAAAGATTTATTTTACCGGGTTATGGGTCTTTCCATTGAATTACCCCCACTAAGACAAAGAGGTAATGACATCCTGATTTTGGCTAAACATTTTATGGATCTTTTTTCAAAAGAGAATAAACTAAAAACACCTATCCTTACCCCGGAATCTAAAGAGAAACTGTTGAAGTATCATTTCCCGGGTAATGTACGAGAACTTAAATCGGTGATGGAACTCGCTTGTGTGATGGCAGTCGATGGTGAAATCCATCCGGATAATATTACCTTCCACGCAGATATGCATGATGATGACACCTATCTAAATGTAGAAAAAACACTCAAAGAATATAACGCTGACATTATCACATACTTTCTTAAAAAGTACAATAACAATGTGATCGAAGTGGCTCAAATCCTGGACATCGGGAAGTCGACCATCTATAATTTGATTAAAGCAGGAGCGGTAAAAAAATAAGTATCCCGTTCTCCACATCTCACCATTTATATAAAACCCTAAAAAAACAAGCATTTTTTCCATATTCTGGAATTTAAATCTCTCTTTTTGGAATTTTTCGCATAACCCAAAACACGCAAAAACCTACAAACCAGTAAATTAACCTCGTTGGCTCATATCTTGCCAAACTCCATCCGCAAAACAGTAGTAAGTGTCGAAAGCGAGGTAATCCCCAATTCCCTCGCTTTTACTTACCTAACTACCTAAAATTCATGTTATGATCAAAAGTTACAATTACGCACTCATTACATTCAGCATACTTATTTCATTTTTATCCATTAATAATAGAGGCTTTTCTCAATCGGTTCAGATCTCTATTCAAAATCCTAATGGATTAAATGTATGTGATGTGGCTAAAACAGTACAGGTCAATGTTTATAATGGCACCTCAAGTACTCTGCAATCCGTCAATGTAAATGTTAATTTACCCACCGGAGTTTCGTATGCTTCCGGATCTTTAAGTAATCTAAATGGTTATAACGTTCAGGAATCGAACATTTCTAACTTATCCGACATCACTTTATCAGCCAATAATATTCCAGTGGATAGCACCATGCGTTTTACAATTCATGTTCAAGCGTATATGAGCGCCATTCCTTATCAAAATAATGGTAATGTTTTCAGAAATGAAGTAACCGTTAATTACTCGGGAGGTTCTTCATCAAAACTTTCGGGTGGATATAATTTATATTATCCAGTCCTCAGTATCTTAAGTGTTAGTCCTACATCTCAATCTGTTCATTCTGGTAACTCTGTAACCCGTCAAATCAAGATCATAAATGCGGGAAACGGTCGTGTTTCAGGCTTTACCGTTGAAGATGCACATGGAACTGGAGTACAATTAACAGGCGTTAATGTAGGGAGCTTAAACAATGCTGGAAGTCTCATTACATTATCCGGAAGTGATTTTTCTTCTGTGGGGAATGGGGATCAGTTTTTAGACCAAAATGAATCCATCACCATTACAGAAACTTTAGATGCTACAGGATGTCAATCCAGTACAGTGACTTCTACAATAACTAATTATTGGGGATGTAATAATTCATTTATCACCAGCTCTAATTCATATGCACATGTAAGCATCTCTTTAAAGACACCGAACATTTCTGTTTCTAAAACCAGTGAATTGACTTCTTGCTTTGGAACCGGAGATGCAAGTGATCATTCCATAACATTAAAGAATAATGGCCAGGGAAAAGCCGTAGATGTTGCTCTTGATATTTTTAAATCATTGGGGTCTAATTACGATCAAAATATATTTTCCAGAATAGATGCCAATAACATAACATATAATCTCAATGGAGGAGCTTCTGTTGCCATCACTCCAAATTCCAGTATAGCCACTTCTTCCAATGGAGGATACTCCTGTTTAGGGAATAACCCTATAGGTAAAGTCCTATTGTCGCTTCCTGATTTAGATCCCGGAGATCAAATTCAAATACAATTTAAAACATATCACTGTAACATTAATGTGTGTGATGGAGATTATGTAAAAGGCTGGGCGTACCAATTGCAATATGAAAATGTGTGTCAAACCAGTTCATATTCCAAAAGCGGGACCGGGCAAAACGAAAACAATACGCAAATGTCCATTTTTCCTGAAACACCAACAGATATTAATTCCGGTGAAACCAAAGAATTTAACTTTACAGTCTCATCATTTAACAATGACCTTCCTGCAGGTAATGGAGCGAAATATAAAGTGGTTTTCGATATTCCATTAGGACTAAATTATTCTAGTCTGGAGTTTTATCACAATGTGATTTGGACCCCATCCTCAGTCCAATTTATTTCTAATTCAAGACAACTCATCGCATATTACGACTTACCGGTTCCTTCCGGATTTAACATCAAAAAAGCTTCATTTAATTTAGATCTCACTGGAGATTGTAATGCAACTGGAGTATCCTCTGGTTCTAAAAGTATTGATCTTTCCATCAGCTACATACCTGATAACAGCTGTTTATTTGAAGTGCCATTTATATGCAACAAGTCGGTTGACGTAGACCTGCATTGTCCATATGGTATAGGTTGCGAAGGCATGGCTTTTGAAAGTTTCACTCTTGAACGTACCAGTTTTGGAGCTCCTGATAATAATTTAGATGGACTTCCTGACGTTTCTGGAAATCTCAACTTTTCAAGGGTTAAAACCAATCGCGCGATGTTTGGAGATACCATAAGAGGTACATTTTCAGGAACAGTTCGTGGCAATCAATCTTATAGTTATGGAAAAGCCATTCAAAATATCGAAAAGGGATTTTACCTGACAGCTATATCCGCATCAATAAAAGTATATGACGCCAGTTCAGGTAATTATCTCACTGCATCCGGCTTATCTTTATCTTCAAGTTCCAATTCAAATTCTAAAGAGTTTAGTTATGATATAAGCGTGGCAGGTTTGTCCGCTTTATCTTCCAGCTTTTCGGGATATTCTTATAATCAGGGCGACTCCGTATGGGTATATGCAGACTATAAAGTAACTACCAATATTGGCGGAGATATTCAACAATTAAAATCTACAAATGAATACTACCTCAGTACTGTTTCCAATCCCAGCTCCAGTCAAAAGAAGAGTTGTGGATATTACAACGATCATTATACGTTAATCGGGTATTTCTTTAAAAACAGTAGTCGTAATTTTTACAATATAACGAGCTGTTCGAAAACAGTAAGCCAAAACTTTTTTCTCAGTATAGGAGATTGTTGTTCTAACTATAATGGAGGAGATTTGTTTCCCTCAGAATACCGTAACTGGGCACATATCAAAACAATAACGGTTGAAATTCCTGCCAATTATTCTGTAAGCAATGTAAAACTCAAACATCAAAGAACTCGAAAAATCAATAGTTCGGTGACTGAATATGCTTACAACATTTCACCCTCTAATGTGAATGGAAACCTATACACATTTGATATCGAATCCTTGTTTTCTGGTTACGGTGGTAATATCAAACTCTCAGATGATGGATTTAAAGCCATTCTATATATGGATCTCTCTCCAAATTGTGATGTACCGTTAAACACATACCAAAATATGGAGTGGAAAGTTGATTTTCAAAAATCAGATCATTTAGGAGGTGGAAGCTCAGGAATTATTACTGCCAGTAATCCGGATCGTGTAAAATTCAATCCACCAACTTTAAATGTACTGTCAAATAATCCCATTATGGATGGGGTGAATAAAACAGTTCACTGGGACCTAAAAGTTAAAACTAACTCCTCCAGTGTTGATGCCGATTACGCCTGGATTCATATTAAAAACCCATCTAATGAAGTGGATATATTATACGTTATTGACGATGCTTCAGGAGATACTATTTCAAAATCAAATGACCTATACAAGTTAGGAATTGTTGATGGTTCTCAACAAAGAGATTTAACCATCGTAGGTCAATATCATGCTTGCGCACCGGATTATATTACAGTTTATGCGGGTTACGAATGTACTTCCTACCCAGCATCGTTTGATGATTTCACTTGTAACTTCACCACTATTGGGTTATTTGTCGAACCTAAACCTGCTCAAATGCAAGTCGTTCTGCTCGGTCAAAATGTTGGTGATGAGTGCTCTAACACCGTTGAAATCGAATTGGATATTACCAGCGTCAAGTTCGGTGCTATCGATAGTATTGAAGTTGATTTTAACAGTACCAACAATAGCATGCGCTTTGAAAATGGAAGTGGTCAACTACGCTACCCTCAAAGTGGTTCATATCAATCTGTATCCAATCCTTCAGGGGCAGTAAGTCAATATACATATGCTTTGGCAAATCTAAATTCAAGTCTGGGTACAAATGGACTGCCTGGGATTTTAGATCTATCCAATAACATGGTCAAATTAAAATTTAATATGATTATGGAAGAAACTTTTAAACCAGGCGATTACGCTCAGTTTACAATTACCGGGAAAACCATGTGTGGTCAGAATGTTCCTACCATTAATTTAAGCTTCGATCCAAGTGTAGGTTTCCAAATGGTGACAAATGCTGGAATTACAAGTGACCATGTTAACTCCTGGTCTTCCAGCTGGGGGGATTATAACAATGATGGATATCCGGACCTTTTCGTTACTTCATATGATGAGAATGAACCAAATATTCTGTACAAAAACAATGGGGATAAAACTTTCTCAAAAGTCACTTCCGGATCTATCGTCACAGATTTAGCAAAATCAGTTTCTTCCACCTGGGGGGATTACAACAACGATGGTTTCCTGGACTTATTTGTGGCAAACAATGTTGGAGCTCCTAATTTCCTATATAAAAATAATGGAAACGGAACTTTCTCAAGAATTACTTCTGGTGATATTGTAGACTACGGAACATATTGTCATAGCGCTTCCTGGGCAGATTATGATAATGATGGATATCTAGATCTATTTGTGGCAGAGTATTTCCCAACAAAGAGTAATCTATTGTTTCATAATAATGGAGATGGAACTTTCTCAAAAGTAACAGACAGTCCGGTGGTTACTGATGCAGGACATTCTATTGGATCTGCATGGGGCGATTACAATAATGATGGTTTAATGGATCTCTTTGTACCAAACACCAATAACGAACCAAACTGGCTATATAAAAACATCGGGAATGGTCAATTTGTAAAGGTGAATGAAAATGTAATCAGCGCTGCTTCAAATTCAGTAGGTTGTAGCTGGAGCGATTACAATAATGATGGTCATATTGATCTGTTTATTGCCAATTCAGGAAATTCAAATAATTTCCTATATCAAAATAATGGAAACGGAACTTTCTCAAATATCACAACCGGACCAGTTGTAAATAATGGAGGACACTCACATGGAAGCGTTTGGTTTGACATTGAAAATGACGGAGATTTGGATCTCTTTGTAACCAATGATCAGGGATATGATAATTTCCTTTATACCAATGACGGGCAAGGTAATTTCACTCGCGTAGAAAACGACCTTACCGCCCAGGGTGGTAATTCATTCGGAACTTCTGTTGCAGATTATGATAGAGATGGAGACCTGGACTTATTTGTAGCAAATCATGGAAATACTACTAATTTCTTCTTTGAAAACACAAAAGGTCAATGCGCTTCATACCTATGTTTAAATCTTGTTGGATCAAATTCTAATTCTAGTGCTATTGGAACTAAAGTTCAGGTATTAGCCTCCATCGATGGTCAACCGGTATGGCAAACACGTTACGTTTCAGGACAAACCGGAGGAGGTGCTGGTGGACAGAATGCGTCCAATCTCCTTTTCGGTTTAGGCGAAGCTGAAAACGTGGATAGTTTAATCATAGAGTGGCCTTCCGGTTTTAAAAAGATCTATACTAACATCTCTCCAACGCAATCAAACTGTAACACTTATACAGAAGATAATGGCGCTCTGGTTTCCGGAACCGCATTTGTAGATGCCAACAACAATTGTCAATTTGACGCTGGAGAAACCGTAATGAAAAACATTGAAATCACCATTTCACCAGATGGAAAGAAAACATATACCGATGAAAACGGATATTATGAATTCTATATGAACACTGGTCAGTATAGTATTTCTGCCGTAACACCTGCATACTATGCTGTAAGCTGTTCATCTAACAACACACATAATGTTCAGGTTACAGGTATCGGAAACACTTATCCGAATAACAATTTCGGATTTATTCCAACCAGCTCTCAGTCTGATGTTTCCGTTTGTCTAAGTACCACCGTATTACGTATCAACTTCACAAACGATTATGTAGTGACGTACCAAAACCTGGGAAATACGGTTTCAATCAACAACACAATTACTCTCAACTTTGCACCAGGTATTGAAATCATAGCCAGTACACTTCCATGGTCTTCAAACAATGGTCAAACTGCGGTATGGCAAATCGACTCCATTCAACCACAGGAATCCGTTGTTTTTTATGTCACTGATTCGGTGACCACCAGTGTGACCTTTGGCAGCTTCGTTACCAACTCCGCAACGATTTCCTCAAGTTCATCTGATGCGGATATGTCTAACAATATGTGTAGCGACATCATCGAAATAGTAGGGGCAATAGATCCAAATGACAAGTTGGTTTATCCTGAAGATGTGGTTGAAAAAGGTGCACCATTGACCTACAAGATCCGTTTCCAAAATGTTGGAAACTATCCGGCTGAATCAGTTATTATTTATGATACATTGAGTGCCGACCTGGATGTATCCACCTTATCTCAAATAGAAACTTCACATCCATCCAGTTTCACTGTAATTGATGGTCATATTTTAAAATGGGATTTTGGAATTATTAATTTACCGGATAGTGTACATAATGAACCAGAAAGTCACGGATTTGTTCAATTCAAAATCTATCCTTTTGAAAATCTGCCAGAAGGTTCTGTCATCGAGAATTCAGCATTAATTCTATTCGATTATTATCAAAGAACACCAACAAATAATACCTATGTGGCTATTGAATCAGATCAAACTATAAGTGATGATATGAATTCACTCCATATCTATCCTCAACCAGCCTCTGATCGAATAATTATAAAATTCATGTCCGGATTTGATGAAGATATAAATGTGGAATTCCACTCCGTTATTGGTAAAGAAATATCACGAGTATCAAAAAATGTGACCGCTGGTGAAAACCATTTACAATTTGACATCAGTCAATTTCATGAAGGAGTTTACTCAGTAATGCTGCATACATCAAACGGTACGATAACACAGAAAATACTTGTAGTGAGATAGTTTTCATTATTGAGAATAGTAGTTGTAGGTGAGAAATTAAGGGTGATGCTTCGGCATCACTCTTAATTATTTCAAATTCAACTTCCAAAACCCTTACAAATTCCCATCTCATTCGGATTTACCCGTTAAATATCTATGTCCATTTTTTGGAATCCACTTTCCGATATTGGAATATACAAATCTCAAACACATCATAATCACCTGACAAACAAATGCTTATTGTTTACGGTTTAGTTTTTGGCATAAGCGAATCAACTAAATCACAATATCATGAATTCACTAAACATATTTGTAGTTGATGACGACATGTTTATGCTCCATATCATTGAGAAGCATTTAACCAATCTAGGTATCACATCTATCAAAACCTTTCATTCGGGAATTGATTGTTTACAACATCTCAATGAAAAACCGGATATCATATTTCTAGATCACAATATGGATCTGTTGACTGGTTATGAAGTACTCAAAAAAATTAAAAGAGTTAGTGCCGACCCATTTGTGGTCATGGTTTCCGGACAGCAGAAAGTTAAACCTGCTGTAGACAGCCTTAAACATGGAGCATTTGATTATATCCAAAAAGATGATAACCTGGGAGAAAACCTTCAAAAGGTGATTCAAAAAATATTGGATTACAAAGACTTAATGCAGAGAAGCAAACCAAGCTTGCTTAAAAACTTATTCCATTTCCTATAGTCATGAGACCACTAATCATCATATTGTCCATCATCACATTTACCTCTTGTAAGACACTAAATGTATATATGGAACCTAAATCCAGTCAAAAGGCAGACACCACACAACTGGATAGTTCCTTTTTCTACAATCCGGAATATCAGTACACCATTCGGAAAGATGATAAAATCAGCATTAGTGTTTGGGGTCAGGACGAACTGAGCGTTGGCTCTTCATACGGAATCTATAATTCTAATGAAGTCTACGGAAAGTGGTTAATGGTAGATGATTCCGGTACGGTTGAAATTCCAAAACTTGGAACGTACTGTGTAAAAGGCCTTACTATTCAAGAGTTAAAGCAAATCCTAAAAGTGGAATTTGGAAAATGGATTCTGAATCCGGTGGTTGATGTTAAAATACTAAACAAAGAAATTACGGTAATGGGAGAAGTGAGATCTCCAAAAGTGATTCAAGTTGATAAAGACCAAAACTCATTATTTGAAATCATCGCCAAATGCGAGGGTTTCGACACTTATGCCAATTTGAAGTACGTTAAAATCTTACGTCAAAATGGAGATAATGTAATCGTAGCCAATGTTGATATTACTGAATCTGGAGGATATCTATACAAAAACATCCAACTCTATCCGGGAGATGTGGTTGTAGTACCATCCAGAAGCTACAAAGAATTTGATCGTAGAGTATCGATCATCATCCCATTCACAACAGCCATCACAGCTGCCGCTATATTAATCACCGCTTTTTAATCAATACATCATGGAAGATAATTTTAGAATTCTTAAGCCATACTTTAGAGGCCTACCACTGATTATCCTGGCGATGGTCATTGGTTATCTGTGCGCACGTAAATATCTCAATTACGCGACTCCGATGTTTGAAAGTACGGCTAAACTAAAACTGGCTGATATCGGAGACGGTGTGCCAAGTAGTAACCTATTCAAAGACCTGGATGTATTCGTTTCATTACATAGAATCAATGCTGAAATTGAGGTGTTAAAATCTGAGGTATTACTACAAAAAGTAGTCGATAAACTTCAACTTAAAACCAGAATATACAGAAAAGGAAAAATCAAAACGGTCGAATTATTTGATCAATCTCCATTCGTTATCACACATGGCAAAATAGACCCTAAAGCCTTGGATCAAAGATTTGAACTCATATTTAGCGATCGAATCCATTATGTTGTTATCGATCCCCATTCAGGAAATTCATTTGATGGAATTGTAGGAGATACTTTAAAAATGAAAAACATGGAATTATGGGTACAATTCAATGATTCCTTCTTATTACAAAATCCACATATCGAAACGGAGGATCATTTTCAATTTGAATTTATCAGTAAAGCAGCACAAATAGCACATCTACGCTCTCATCTGGATATTACTTCCGTAGACAAAGATGTGGCCGTAATTCGTATTTCTTATAAATCTGCCATCCCTCAAAAAGCTGCTGCGATATCAAATGCGTTGGCTGAAGCATATATCCAGGATTACATCGAAAACAAATTTCTAGCAGCCAATACCACAGTCGCATTTCTGGAGCGTCAAATCGAGAGTGTATTTCTGAAATTGTCTTCTGCAGAAGACAATATCCAAAACTTTAGAGATACCAAACGTATCACAAATCTGAGACAAGAGACCGAAACAGATTTACGTAAAATCTCACAACTCAAAATCCAAAAAACAAATTTGGAAATGAATCTTTCTGCCATAAAGGACCTGGAAAAATATGTTCAGGCAGGACAGGAAGACTTTCTGGACTTAGCACCCAACTTTGAAGCATTTACTGACTTACTATCTACTGAAATTATCAAAAACATCAAGTCATTACAAGCTGAAAAGAAAGACCTGCTATTGATATATACCGAAGAAGACGAAAAAGTTCAGGTAATTGATGCCAAAATACAAGATCTGACCAATTATTTATTGGAAAGTATTAGCAACACACGCAAAAACCTGGAGGTTAAATACACAGAATTGGAAAAAGACATACAGGAAGCCGAAAAAGCTTTTATAGGCATACCAGAAAAAGAAAGAATCTTGACACAACTAAATAGAGAGTTTTCGATTTATCAGGAATCTTACAACTTTCTAAACAAAAAGAAAATAGAAGCTGAAATTGCACAAGCTGCAAACATTTCTTTTCATAGAATTATTACTAAAGCACAAATTTCAGATCAACCGGTTTCTCCAAATAAAGGAATCATCACCATAGTAGCTGTGATTCTTTCCATGTTTGGTGCCATCGTATGTATCGCGATCATACATATGCTCAAAGCGAAGGTAAATAACCGACAGTCTATTGAATCCAATTCATTGCTTCCTATCGCTATGTTGGTCCCTTTTCTAAATAAAAAAAATGAAAGAGAATCTCACTTTTTGAAAGAAGTCATCCAACTAGAAATCAAAGGGTTGATTTCAGATCATTCGTTATTAACGATTCATTCTTTTGATCAAGAAGAAGGTGCCAAATTCAACACATTACACCTGGCAAAAGCATTTGCTATGCAAGAGCGTAAAGTTCTCCTTTTAGACATTGATGGTATTCTACATCATGACCATTTGGCCGCATTTCCTCAAGTAAAACACATGAGCCTTCAGGATGCCAAATACGATAGATATACCAAGTCCATGATGCAGGATTTAATGCAAGAATTAAAAGTATCTCATGATATTGTTCTTTCACTAAACGAAAATGTGTTGAGTCAAAAATCACTATTGATTATGAAAATGGCCACTACAAATCTTGTAGTTCTGGATACCAGAAAATCATCATTTAAGAAAATAATGGAAACAGATTTAATGGTTGAAGAATACCAACTTCCTCAGGTGAATTTCATCCTAAACAGATATGCTTACAATCCTTCTGTAATCGTGGATATTAAAGAATTTATAGAATCTATACGCCAACGACTAAAATCAAAATAATGCAACTGATCTCTTACATAAAATCTTCGAAAAAAATGATGGTACTTACCGACCAAATCATCTTTAGCGGAAATAGTTTTTTGCTCACTATTTTGATGGCCAGAATCCTGAATCCGGAAAAGTTTGGTGTATTCGCATCCATAATTCTAGGCCTTTATCTCTGCATAAGTGTTCTAAATGCATTGGTTGTACAACCCTATCAGGTTTCTATTGCTAAAGAAAAAAATAAACAGGCTTACACCTCTTTTAGTTTCTTTTTCCAGATTATCCTGGTAGCCATCACATTGATTCTGTTGAATACACTTTCTTTCATACAGCTCGATTTTTTATTCGAATTCAACACGTTAATTATGCCATTAATGCTGTTTGCATTTGGGTTTATTATGCAGGACTATTTTAGAAAGATCTTTCTGGCTCAATCTGAAATAGAAGCTACAATCTTAATAGACGGATTGACTGCCTTTCTTCAAATATCCATTTTGATCGCAGGGTTATTCCTATTTTCTTTCTCACTTAATCACATGCTTTGGTTATTGGGTTTGGCCTGTCTCCCCTCAATACTAATGGGAACTGTATTACTTGGGCCTTCGCTCGCTAAATTGGATCTATGGAAGTCGTTCATAAAATCCCAATGGAACCAATCAAAGTGGCTGGTACTTACTGCTATGGTTCAATGGTGGTCAGGAAATCTTTTCGTAGTCATGTCAGGTGTTTTTATCAGCATAGAGGCACTAGGCGCCTTTAGATTGGTTCAATCCTTATTTGGTATCCTCAATATCCTTTTACAAACCTTTGAAAATTACGTATTACCTCAAGCTTCATCATTGTTACATGAATCCGCATCTAAAGCGCAACGTTACTTAAAATCAGTAGGCTTACGTTCGTTTATGCTATTCGCATTGATTATCAGTATGGTGTTTGCTTTCTCAGAACAAATTATCCAACTAGCTGGAGGCGCTCAATATGTTTCATATGCGTATGTGATTAAAGGGATGTCCGTTTTATACCTCATCATATTTATGGGATATCCTATTCGACTCTCTATTCGCGCTTTAATTCTAAATAAGAGCTTCTTCTTGGGTTATCTGATCTCTTTGACTTTTAGCCTTATCTCCTTCCAGTATTTACTTCATAACTGGGGATTAGTCGGTGCGATATCGGGCTTAATCGCCTCTCAGATCATTGTACTGTCCTACTGGCAATTCATACTTATTCAAAAAAAATTCATCTTATGGAAATAATACATCTCATACTCGGAAAAGCGAACCCCGATCGAATGAACGGGGTAAACAAAGTGGTGTATCAACTCACATCATGGCAAAAAAAAACAGGTAGAAATGTTTCCATTTGGGGAATTACTCGGGATCTTACACATAACTATGGAGATCGTAATTTCCAAACACGATTATTTTCTGCCGAAAAAAACCCATTTGCAATTCATGCATCATTAAAAAAAGCTATTCTGGAAAAAAAAGATACTGCCGTTTTTCATCTGCATGGCGGTTGGATTCCAGTATACAGTACCATTTCCAGGCTCATGGCCAATCATGGTATAAAATTCGTCCTTACCCCCCACGGATCCTACAACAAAATTGCTATGAACAGAAACAAATGGGTAAAAAAACTCTACTACCAATTCTTTGAAAAGCAATTGATTCAACGCGCATCCTGTATCCACTGTATCGGACAAAGCGAGCGCGATGGGCTCCATAATTTACTTCCAAATAAGAAATCCTCTTTGATTCCATATGGTATAGAACTTCAGGCGGGTAAAAAAGACATTTCCAAAAACGAGAATGACTTTATCATCGGGTTTGTAGGACGTTTAGATGTCTATACCAAAGGACTGGATCTTTTGCTAGGCTCCTTTCGTGAGTTTCACAAACTGGAACCAAATTCCAAATTATGGATTATTGGAGATGGACAAGAAAGAGCGGTTTTAGAGTTTTTAGCACAAGAATATCACATCGCTGATGCAGTCATTTTCTGGGGTAGTAAATACGGTGACGAGAAAAACACATTGATCCGAAAGATGGACGTATTCGCCCATCCATCAAGAAATGAGGGGTTGCCAAGTTCTATTCTCGAAGCCGCTCATTTGGGAATTGCCAGTGTGGTTTCACAAGCGACTAACGTAGCAGCATATGTTTCAGAAACGCACGCTGGTATAGCAGTTGATAACGAAAACGAGTCAGAATTAACACGCGCTTTTTCAAAATTAAAAAAGCTTAAAATGAAAAATGAACTCCAAGCACTTGGACAAAACGCTCAAAAAATGGTGCACACTTTCTTTAACTGGAAAAATATCGTACCGAAATACGACCAACTATATCAAAAATGATTAGAGATCAAACCATAATCAAAGAACAATTTTTAAAGTCCACCGGGAAATACTTGTTTATACTCTTGTTATTGATGGTGGCTTGTTTCTTTACCTGGAGTGAAAACGTGATGATCACACGTGCCATAAAAGTAGTTGGTCGCCTGGGTGTACTTACAGGTTCATATTTGATTTATAAAAGAATTATTAATTATGGTGCGGTAGACTCATTAAAATGGAATAACCCACTGGCCATAGGATTATATGGGGTTTATCTATTGATCGGATTCGCCTCTTTTGCCTGGAGCACCAATGTCGGATATAGCATGTTGCAATGGTTCATGACCTCTCAAACTTTGGTTTTTTGCTATTTCTTTATCAAGAGCATTTATCTACTGGATATTTACTTTCCCAAACATCGTATTCGATTGTTTAATTTACTGGGAAACGTTTCATTTAGTTTGATTCTCCTCTTTATTGTTGGAATGTGGACCTTACCAGATGTTTTTTTCCGTTTGACCCATGGTGGTGAGGAAGCCCGACTCGGGGGATATTTTATGAACCCCAATGAATTGGGAATGTTGGCGGGGCTGGGGATTGCAGGTTTGATTTTTGATCTGTTTCAAGATGACCAGAAAAAATGGTGGACGATTGTCAAACTCCTGGTCCTGTTTTATGGCTTGTATGCCACCGGATCAAGGTCATCCCTTATTGGTGCCTTTCTCATCATTGGATTCCACATCTTCCAATCATCCAATAAAAAGTTAAAATATATAGCCTTCGGTATGATGTTATTGGTTACTCCAATAGCAGTACATAAAATCATCTTCAAAGATGGGGATCAAAGCAGAATGGAAGAAGTACTAAGTATGACCGGAAGGCTCCCCTTCTGGACGGCACTCATCAACGAAGGTCTTCCCAAAGAACCTTTATTGGGATACGGTTTTATGCGTATCGCCTATAAAGAATATTTTCAAGGTGTCCATACCTATCCAGGAAAAATGACGCATAATACATTTATTCAGGTTTTAATGAACCTGGGATTTATTGGACTAACCGTTATTCTCTTTCATTTGATCTTTACATTTTACGGAATTTATCAGGAGCCTCAACTCAAAAAGCAAGTCCTCCTCACACTACTCATCCCTCTGATCATAAACTCTTTTACAGAGTTTGGAATTTTTGGTGAATCCAATTACGGTATATTATTTTACCAATTGATCCTAATGTATATCTCATTTCAGCCACGTTTGATTTTAAGTCCTCGGGAACGTATTTATTTGCGTAAAAAACGTCCTGAACTACAGCTAGCAACACGTTCCAAATTCTAACTTTCAATCCAAAATTTGGAATACTCAAAACCTACATAAAACACAAACACCTAGAAAACAAATAATTACATTATTGGCAATGGTTTTGAATATATCGATTCGTTCCAAAATCTTTATATCATGGAAGCCATATTAAAACACCTCGAATTACAATTATCGTCCAACCAAAACGGTCAACGTTTGCACTTGATGTCAATGAAAAATACTGACGGAAGTCCAAGATGGATCTGGAATGCCGCATCAGAAAAACCTCACTTTTTAAAATTCTACGCTACAAATTCATTGAAATCAAAAATGATCTATTGGACAATCCAATTGATATTCTTTCTCCAATTACAAAAACTCTTTTTTAATACTTCTACCTACTACATTAAAAATGTAGCGCATAGAATTTATCAAGAAATCAATCCTTTCAAAACCAACTGGGCTTTGTTTACAGGAACTGTTGGCCCAAACAACAAGCTGATCGTTTATAAACAAGAAAATGACAACGGGTATTTCTATAAACTAGCACCGCATCACATGGTTAATGATTTACTTGAAAATGAAGCACATGCTACTTATAAACTCGATTTATTTAAAATAAAATCGTTTCGTTATCCCAAGGTAAGTCACGTGACTCATAATATGATCAAATTAAGCGATGTATCCTTAAATAGTCGCGCAGATCAATTCAGCTTAGAACATAGTCTGGCATTAGGTGAAATGTACAATCACACGCTTAAATCCGTGTATTTAAATAATTTACCGGTTTTCCAAAAAACAAAAAAATTACTCGAACATCTTCATAACAAAAAGGATTTCAGAATCCCTACAGGATTATTAAAAAAACTAGACTTATTGCTTGAAAAACAAGGTAATAAATCCATTCAAGTGGCCATGTCGCATGGTGATTTCACTTCCTGGAATTCTTACGTAGAAAACGGTGAAATAGCCATATACGATTGGGAGCTTTCCGCACCTCATATGCCTATTGGACATGATGCTTTTCATTTTATCATGCAACAAGGTGTTCTGATAAATCATCATTCATGGAATCAAATCAAAGCTGAAATATTTAAAACTATATCTCCCCAACAGTTCAAACTTTGGATGAATTCCAATGAAGAGGGTTCACAAAATATGCAGGACTATCTGGAACTGTATCTTCTTCTGAACACCGTATATTATCTGGATATATATGCTAATCAGGCAAAATGGCACATGCAAATTGATTGGTTATTAAAAGTATGGAGCAACGCCATTTCCGATATGTTAAAATCCGGCTCCAAACACCGTCAGGTAATGATTCTGGATGTCTTTGATTTCCTAAAAAACAAACCTTATGGATCGGTGAAATTCCCGGATTATGCACCAGAGAAGTTAAATGAATACTCTGATATCGACTTGTGTATTCATCAAAAGAATGCAAATCAGTTGGTTCGTTTTTTAAAACAACATCCTATGACTGCTAAACTTAAATCTATCCAGTATTCTTATATGTGCAGCGTTCAGGTTTACTTAAAAAACGATCAGGTCTTAAGCCTCGATTTAATCTGGGAACTAAAAAGAAAATCTGTTGTAATGCTAGATGCAAATCAGATCATCTCAAGAAGTTATCTCAACGATTTTGGAGTGAAAAAGATTAAACAATCTGATCTCGCTCGTTTTATAGGACTGTTTTATATCCTAAATGGTCAATCGGTTCCAGATAAATTCAAGGCGTATGAAATGTTATTGTCTAAAAGCGATACTGAATTAGATCGTATGTTGTACCGTCATTACGCTTTTAATGATCAGGTGCACCCAGAGTTATTGACCTATCTCGATAAACAGTCTAAAAACACAGGCTTACATAAACTACGCAATCAGTTCAACTATATACAAGACTGTATCTCCAAATTCGTTTTCACCAAAGGAATGGTCATCACTTTCAGCGGTGTAGATGGTGCTGGAAAATCAACCGTGATTGAAAAAGTAAAACAACGCGTAGAAAAGGTACTAAGAAAACCGGTTGTTGTAATTCGTCATCGTCCATCGCTTTTACCCATTCTTAGTGCCTGGGTTAAAGGAAAAGCACAAGCGGAAAAAGACGCTGCAAATACACTCCCAAGACAAGGAAATAATAATGACTTCTGGGGTTCTCTTTTCAGATTTACTTACTACTACATAGACTACGTATTTGGACAGTTTTACGTTTTCTTTAAGTACCAAACAAGAGGTTATGTGGTGTTATATGACCGTTACTATTTTGATTTTATCAACGATAGTAAAAGAAGCAATATTGAGTTACCAAAAAATTGGATTAGAATGGGTTATAATCTGGTATTTACGCCCAACCTCAACTTCTTTTTATATGCGGATCCAGAAGTAATTCTTTCAAGAAAAAGAGAATTGGATAAGGCCACCATTTCAACACTTACTTCAGAATACATCAACTTATTCAAAAAACTAGGACAACATCAGGCGGATACCTACTTCAACATTGAAAACATTCAATTGGAACAAACCATCCACCAAATTATGCAACAAACTACTCACAAACTAGCTATCGCATCATGAAAACACTAATCGAAAATATTATCCAACTCAGAAATCCAAATTTTAAACTGGATACTGAGCTCAACACTTACGCCTTCTTTCAATTTGTTTGGGTTCAAACCTGGAACATGATACGAGGGTTGAAGTTATTATTCTATTTCAAAAATCCCAAAGGGGCTCTTTTGGGTAAAAGTGTTCGTTTTTTTAATACTCCTAAAATCCAATTTGGTTCTTTCCTAAAGCTGGGTGAACGTGTGTATTTAAGCGCATTAGGTAAGCAAGGAATTTCATTGGGAAACAACGTTAGCATTGGTGATTTCAGCAGAGTTATTGTATCCACTTCATTCGACCATTTAGGAGAATATATCAAAATTGGAAACAACGTTGGAATTGGCGAATTTGCCTACTTAGGTGGCGCTGGTGGTTTGGAAATCGGTGACGATTGTATTGTAGGACAGTATTTAAGCTGCCACCCGGAAAACCATCATACCCATCAACCAAATATTCCCATTCGAATGCAGGGAGTATATCGTAAAGGGATTTCAATCGGTTCAAATTGCTGGATTGGTAGTAAGGTCACCATATTAGATGGTGTACAAATTGGAAACGGTTGTGTGATCGCAGCCGGGTCAGTGGTTACTAAATCCTTTGAACCTCATTCAATTATTGGCGGAGTTCCCGCAAAACTTATAAAATCCAGATTTTGAAAACAAAAAAGACCATACTTGCAACAACTTATGCCATAAATCCTTTTAAGGGTTCTGAAGATGGAATGGGATGGAATTTTGTTTGTCAAATCGCCAGGTTCCATTCGGTTATCGCTATTACCAGAGAAAATAATCGTGAAGATATTGAACGTTACATGCAGCAACATCCCAATGATATTTACCAAAACATCACTTTTCTTTATTTCGACCTCCCTTATTGGATGCGATTTTGGAAAAAAGGAAGCCGTGGTGCCATGTTATACTATTGGATGTGGCAATATGGAGTGATTTCATTTATTCACAAACAAAATATCCATTTTGATATTGTTCATAATCTAAATTTCCACAACGACTGGACTCCAAGTTATTTATGGAAACTAAATAAACCTTTTGTTTGGGGACCTGTTGGGCACCACCCTCGAATTCCTTCACAATATTTGAAGCCCTACAAATTCATGTACCAAATCAAAGATTCGTGTACCTGGGTCGTTAAAAAAATATTCTGGAATGGATCATACGCTTTAAAAAATACCGTTAAAAATGCACAACATGTATTGTGTATGAATAGCTCGGTTCAACCTAAACTAAAACTTCCATTCAATCAATATTCCATTATGCCATCTGTTGCAACGGAAGATTTTGGAAGGGTTACAAATACAAAATCTAAAAAATTCACTTTGATTTCCGCGGGTCGTTTAGTACCACTGAAAGGATTCGATTTGAGTATTCATGCCTTTGCATCTTTTTTAAAGAACATTCCATTATCTCATCGTGAGAATTGTGAACTGATTATCGTTGGAAAAGGACCCGAGTTAAATTTCTACATGGATTTATGCGAAAAACATCAGGTGTTACCCTATGTCAAATTCATCGATTGGATGGATCGCAAAGATCTCATGGAATTGTTTCGTTCTGCAACAGCTTTCTTATTCCCTTCGCACGAAGGTGCAGGTATGGTTGTTGCAGAAGCTCTCTCATTTGGGTTACCGGTCATTTGTTTGAACAATTCGGGTCCGGGAGAGTTTATTGATGATTCATGCGGTATAAAAGTTCCAATTCAATCTTATCAAAATACGATTCGTGATCTGGAATCGGCCATTCATCAATTGTATATCAAACCACATTTATTAAAAGAAATGAAGTACCACGCTAGAAAAAAATTCGAAGAATCGTTTCACTGGGACAGACGTGGTGAAACATTAAATCATGTGTATCAAAGTCTATAAGTTATGAAAATATTCGCTTTCCATTTACTCAACGATTATAGCGGAAGTCCGAAAGTACTGATGCAATTAATCAAAGGTTGGACAAAAAACAATCTTGATGTTCACCTGGTGACCTGTGAAGGTCGCAATGGTTTTCTTTCAAATCTGGAAGATGTTTCTTACCATTATTTCTGGTATCAATGGGCTCAGAATCCATACTTAAGATTTATCAATCTTACGATTAGTCAACTCATACTTATCTTTTCATTATGGTTAAAAGTTCAAAAAAATGATATCATATATGTCAATACTGTTTTGCCTTTTGGTGCCGGCATATTAGGTAAATTAAAAGGTTGTAAGGTGATATACCACATACACGAAACCACCATTAATCCACCTATATTCAAAAAAATGGTTTTTGGTATTGCTAAATGGAGTGGTTCAGAAGTAATCTTCGTTTCTGAATTTTTAGCACGCCAGGAGCCATTTGAAAATACAAAAACTCACATTTTGTATAACGCCATAGAAAATTCCTTCCTGGAAATGGCATCGCAAAATCGAAAGGTCACAAAAAGTCCTTCTCATGTGTTGATGGTATGTTCTTTAAAAGACTACAAGGGTATTCAGGAGTTTGTCATTCTGGCGCAACAAAATCTGAATTTCAATTTCAAGCTCGTTCTAAACGCAACACAGAATGAAATCAATGTTTATTTCTCAAAAATTGACTGTCCTTTGAATCTACAAATATTCGATTCTCAAACCAACTTACATCCATTTTACCGATGGGCCGATGTGATTTTAAACCTATCCAGACCACATCAATGGGTGGAGACTTTTGGTTTAACAATTATCGAAGGTATGGCTTACGGAATACCAGCTATCGTTCCTCCGGTTGGTGGAATTACCGAGTTGGTTCAGGAAAACACCAATGGTTTTAAAGTAGATTGTAGAAAAATGCACTTACTCAATGAAAAGCTTAATCAACTATTTTCTCAAAGAGAAAAATATCAGCAAATGATTCAATACAACATTGACAAAATCAATCACTATAGCGAAAACAGTTTTATTCGTAAAAACCTGAATATTCTATCATTGCCGTAATCTGGAAACCATTTCCATAAAATGGAAAGCGGTTTTCGCTCAGAAGATGTAAAATATTGAAAAACAATATTTTAATTCCTGCGCACGGTTTTTGGCATTAATTAAGGAAACATTTAATCGCCAAAATGAAAACAAAAGTAGCTATCATAGGAACTGTTGGTCTTCCAGCCAAATACGGAGGATTTGAAACCTTAGCCAGTCATCTGGTAAAACATCTAAAAAACAAATTCGATTTCACGGTATATTGTTCGTCAAAATCTTATACCAAAGAAGAACAACAAACCCATTATCAATCGGCACGTTTAAAGTATATTCCTTTCAAAGCGAATGGTGTTCAGAGTATTTTGTACGATGCCCTTTCTATTTTTCATGCGTTGTTCTATGCCGATGTACTTTTAGTACTTGGTGTAGCAGGTGCATGGACTTTTCCTTTTATCAAATGGTTTACCAATAAAAAAATCATCGTATCTATCGATGGAATTGAATGGAAACGCGATAAATGGAACCTACTAGCTAAAGGTTATTTATTTTGGGCAGAATCTGTTGCAGTAAAATACTCCAATATTGACATATCAGATAATGAATCTATTCAGGACTATACTGCCATGCGCTATAATAGTTTGAGTAGAATTATTGAATATGGTGCAGATCATACCATAAAATCAGCGATAACTTTTAAAGACATTCAAAAGTTCCCGTTCCTTGCTGGAGCTTACGCTTTTAAAGTGTGTCGTATTGAACCCGAAAACAATGTGGGAATGGTTTTGGAAGCATTTTCGAAACTACCTAAATACAATATCGTAGTAGTCGGAAATTGGAATAACAGTGCATACGGTTTAAAACTTCGATTACAATATGAATCGTTTAAAAATATACACTTACTAGATCCGATTTATGATCAAAAAACATTAGATATTCTGCGTGGAAATGCTTTATTATACATTCATGGTCACTCCGCTGGAGGTACAAACCCATCACTGGTAGAAGCCATGTATCTGGGGCTTCCTATTGCATCATTTGGCGTATCGTACAATAGAACCACAACAGAGAATAAAGCGCATTATTTTCGCAGTAGCGATGACCTGGTAAATATTATTAAGTCTACTCAGGTAAGCCAACTCAAAAGGCAAGGTCATTTAATGAAAACAATAGCCAAAAGGAGATACACCTGGGAAATCATTGCTGACAAGTATCAAAACCTCATTTACGAAGCGATGGTGGTTAAATCAAAATCATCGGTTCAAAAACCTATCAATTATCAGTTAAATGCACACCTCAACCAAATGGAACTGGGACATTTGCATAGCCAACAATTATTTTTTGAAAAACGCTAAAAACACTCACCATGGATCAAGTATACTTCTATTTTGCCATACCTCTTCTCTCATTCGTACTCACTTTAATATTGGTTCCACCCCTTAAAAAGTTGGCCATTCGTATGCAATTGGTAGATCAACCAAATTGGCGAAAAGTTCACACCAATCCCATCCCGTTAATTGGAGGATTAACTGTCTTTTTATCTGCTGGTCTGGCCATGTCTTTGTCGTTCGACTTATACCAAAACTTTGTAGAGAATTACGCTTTGCTTTTGGGCTCCATGATACTACTTTTAGTAGGAATTGTGGACGATAAAATGGATGTAAGTGCTAATTTAAAACTAATTGTACAAATTGCTTTGGCATTTTTTGTCGTCAACAGTGGAGTTAAAATCGAATCGTTATATGGGATTTTGGGAATTTATGAACTTGCTGCGCCTGTACAAATCATACTGACCATGGTCGTCATCGTAGGAACGGTAAATGCTTTTAATCTTATGGATGGGATTGATGGTTTAGCTGCAGGTTTAGCCATTTTATGTTTAAGTGTGTATTCGATGATTGCATTTAGCATTTCGCAATATTTCTTATTGTCATTGTATGTTGCACTAATTGGAGCATTGATAGGATTCTTAAGGTTTAATCTTTCTTCTTCCAGGAAAATATTTATGGGTGATGCCGGTTCTTTAGCTTTGGGATTCATTATTGTGGTTTCTGGAATTATGCTGATTCAAAATTCGGGTAACCTACCCACACAATCTTTAGCACTTACTGTTGTGATAGGTGCATTGATTCTTCCAGTTGCAGATTCACTGCGTGTATATCGTACACGAATCAAAATGGGTTATAGTCCGTTTAGACCGGATAAACAGCACTTTCATCATCTTTTCATCCAGTTGGGGATTCAACATAAACATGCCACACTTTTTATTCTCCTATCAGCAGTAGCATTTTTAGCTTTCTCCTTCCTTTCCGGTGTATATCTAGATGTTACAGCTGTTTTGGTCGGATTAATTGCTATCTATGTCGGCATTTGCGCTGTCTTGATATTGACCAACCAACTTCACGAATGGAAAAACAAAATCAAAAAAATGGAAAACAAATATTAATCAGGATTTACTTTATACAAATTTGGAGCGTGTTGCTAATATTTGGTCTTGATTTGCTTCAGCCCATTGAGACAGTCCTAAAACATGCGGCACTAAAGTTTTGCCCAATGGGCTGAGTTCATATTCCACTCTTGGAGGAACTTCGGGAAATACTTCTCTACAAATCAAACCATCCGCTTCTAAAGTCCTCAAAGTAACCGTCAACATTTTCTGTGAAATTCCTTCAATGGCTTTATATAATTCATTAAATCGCATTTTTTTCTCCTCCGTACTGGTAAAAGAATCACTTAACACAGAAATCACCAACAAAGACCATTTATCTCCAAACCGATCTAATACATTTCGAATAGGACATCCATTCATATTATTTTGATTTTATTCTAATTGTAATCAACTTATTTCCAATAAAACTAACCTTTAAGTAAGTTACCCACATCAACGTACCTTCTTGTACAACACAAAAATCCGAAATACCTTTGACTTACGAAAAGTTAGTTACTTCATATTTTATACTATTTTGATTATGAGAGACAAAATCACCTATATAATGGACCCTCATTGTGGATGGTGCTACGGAAATGGCTATAATATTTCTCAGTTACAAAAGTCATTTTCAAACGCATTTGAATTTGAGATTTTAGTAGGCGGAATGTGGTTAGGTACCAACGCACCATTTGGAGGGCCGCAATTGGCTTCTTATATCGAAACTCACGCACCCCGAATGTCAAAAACCACAGGGGTTGAGGTATCTCAAAAATATTACGACCGCACTACTGACACCTCTTATCAATTTAGTAGTTTAGAACCAGGTGCGGCAATCTATCTTATTAAACAAATGGCACCGGAAAAAGCTTTTGTTTTTGCTAAAAAAGTTCAGGAATCATTATTTGTAAGAGGATTCCCTCTTGATACGTTTCCTGCATATTCAACTATCTTAAAAGAATTAGCTATAGATTTTGAAACATTTCAATCTCAATGGATGACTCCGCAGAATATACAAGAAACACAGAAGGAATTTGAAAAAGCACGGTTATTGGCAAAAGGATTCCCTACTCTGATTTATACCAAAGATTCTAAAGATTATCTTCTGGCTTCCGGTTATTTCCAATTGGATAGAATGGTCCAACAGCTTCAATCAATACAAAACTATGAACTGGAAAAATAAGCGTATCATCATTACCGGAGGAAGCTCCGGAATCGGCAAACAATTGATTGCAGAACTCTCTCAACTCGGAGCACGAATTTCTTTTTGCGGGCTGGAATCTGTCAAAGTTCAAGAAGTAGCAAAAGACAATAGCGTTAACGGGTGTGTTGCAGATTTACGTGAAGAAGTACAACTTCAATCATTTTTTGAAAAATCTATAACGTATTTAGGTGGTTTGGATATTCTCATTAATAATGCGGGATATGTGATCGCTGAATCATTTGAAGATTTAAAACGATCTGATTTTGAAACAATGTTTGCCTTGAATGCTATTGCTCCTGCGCGAATGGCTCAGCTGGCTATTCCCCATTTTAAAAAACAGAATTTTGGAGATATTGTAAACATTGGTGCCACTGGTGGTTATTACGCTTTTGATAAAGGTACTGCTTACTCCGCCAGTAAATCAGCCTTAAGTATTATTTCCAAAAACCTCAATCTGGAATTTAGAAAACATCAAATTCGCACATTCCATGTGGATCCCAGCTGGTGCACTGATACCCATAATAATAATTATGGGGGACATATTCCTGCAAATCCAGAACAACTAAATCCATCGGATATTACACATTTAATTATTGAAATACTAAAAATGGATAGACGTGGATTCGTACCTCAAATGTCTATTTGGGGTACTCAGCCTTAACACAACACTGCGTATCTTCATGATATAAAGTGTTTTGTAATACGTCAGACAAATAAAAATAGTAAGTCTTGATCAAAAACGTTATTTTAGCCCATTAAATTTCTACTAAGCTATGAGTACTTTGAAGACAATCTTCACGGGGATAATTTTAGTCACAATTAATCTAAGTTTTAGCTGGGCACAAAATCCGACCAACTGGTGTGGTCAGGTTATCATGGATCAAAAATTCAAAGTAGATCATCCGGATCAATTACCGGAGATTCTTAAAGCCGAAAATCAGCTACTACAAGAAACCTTAAACTATCCAACTCAAAGAAACTCCAGAGCCGTAAAAGTGATCCCAGTTGTATTTCATGTCATCCATCAAAATGGATCAGAAAACATTAGCGAAGCGCAAATTCTGGATCAAATGCGAATTCTTAATGAAGATTATAGTAAAAGCAATGCAGATTTAGCCGATATTGTTCCGTCTTTTACAAACGTTATTGGCGATGCTGATATTGAATTTAGATTGGCACAATTGGATCCCAGTGGAAACCCTACAAATGGTATTGATCGTATCGTTTCCGGGATGACCAATAATGGCGGAGATAATGCGAAACTCAATCCATGGCCCAGAAAATCTTATTTGAATATCTGGATCGTGAAAAGCTGGAATTCCAGCATTCCAAATGGCGTACTCGCATATGCATATCGTCCGGGAAGTGTTCAAAACAGTCCTGATGTTGATGGAATTATTGTTTTATCACAATACGTGGGAAGCATAGGTACCGGTTCGCCAACTCATTCCAGAACATTAACACATGAAATTGGTCATTACCTGAATTTACTGCATACCTGGGGCGCGAGTAATGAACCTGGTCTTTCCACCAACTGTAATGGCGATGATGGAATTTTCGATACACCAAATTGTATTGGATCATTTAGTTGTAATACTTCTATGCAATCATGTGGTTCATTAGACAATGTGCAAAACCATATGGATTACTCTGGTTGCTCCTTAATGTTTACCAATGGTCAATGTAACAGCATGAATGCAGCATTAAATTCATCTGTTTCGCAGCGTAATAATTTATCTACACCTGGAAACCTTACGGCCACAGGTGTGAATCGACTTACAATGGCCGATTTTAAAGCCAATAGAGTTACAATTTGTCAACATGGCACAATAGATTTTACCGATTTAAGCGAATATGACCCTACAGGTTGGTCCTGGACATTTCCCAATGGAGTAGCCGGATCATCACAAGATGAAAACCCTTCGGAACAATATATGAACCCAGGGTTATACGATGTTTCGCTAACTGCGCAAAATGCAACAACCAATGTAAGTGAAACCAAAGTGGGTTACATTATGGTCAATCCAAGTTTAGGGAAATTTGCACCATTCTCAGAGGACTTCTCTTCAGTAGATCAACTGAATCATGAAAATTGGTATGGAGTTAATGACAATAACGATGTTTATCAATTTGTCGCTGATGCCAATAATGGATATTCCGGTTCAAAATGTTTAAGAATTGAAAATTATGGTAACGAATTGGAATCAGTAGATGAACTGAGATCAACCACATATGATCTTCGTTTATTTTCTAGTGTAGATATCTCATTCAAAGTGGCGTACGCTCAAAAAACCGGCACGGATGTCTCAAAACTTACGTTATATGTTTCTGAAGATTGTGGTGAATCCTGGACACCGAGATGGTCAGCTATTGGACCTACATTAGCCAATGCGCCTGTAACATCTGCGTATTACACACCTTCAGGAAATCAGGACTGGAAAACATTTAATGTTACCAGTATCACGGGATCCTTATTATCACAAACCAGTCAATTACGATTTGTTTTTGAAAATAAAGAAGGAAACAACCTGTATATCGATGATATCAATGTAACGGGTATCTATACCAACATAGCACAACTTAAATATCCTTCTGACGGCTCTACCGCTGTTCCAAACACTCAGGGAATTTACTGGAAAGCCATGGGCGGAGGTGTAGATGCATATGAATATCAATTGGATACTGATCCAAATTTCAATTCTTCCAATCTACAAACAGGCACAAAAAATTTCATTTCTATTCAAGATGGTTCTGATACAGAGTTTCAACCATCCACATTACAAAATGGCCAAAAGTACTATTGGCGTGTACGTATAATTAAGGGAGGTCAACCACAACCATGGAGTGATGTTTGGAACTTTACAGTTGCAGTAAATGGGGTTTCTACTGAAGATATTTTACTACAAAAATATGAGGTAAAAGTTTATCCAAATCCTTTACGCACCAATGGATTCCTATCATTTTCACTAGATCAGGGTGAAAATGTTCAGATACATGTAACCAACATGATTGGAAAAACGTACGTTATTAACGATGAGCAATATTTTGGAGCTGGCACACATTTATTCAATCTATCTCAACTTCAGTTGAGTCCGGGGATGTATGTATTGAATATTCAAATCAATAACACTACACTTCATAAGAAATTTGTGGTCCAGTAATCAATAACTATCAAACAAAAAGGTCTTAGACCAACTTATTTATGAATACGAAAACTATTTTAGGGGCAGTTTTTGCAGTTTTTTTAGCCATATCTGGTTATTCTCAAACGGTATGTGGAACCGATTATTTCCTCGAAAAAGCTTACAAAGAAGATCCTTCTTTTCAAAATGTGGTAGAGCAAAACTGGATGGTCAGTGACGGTCCGGCTCAACAATCAGAAGGTTCCAGAGCAGTAACCATCATTCCGGTTGTATTTCACGTTTTTCATGACAATGGTGTGGGCAACATTAGTTACGAGCAAATTCAAAGCGCCATGAAAATGATCAACGATGATTTTAGACGTACAAACGATGATGCAGTAGATACCAGATCCATGTTCTTACCATATGCTGTGGATTCAGAAATTGAATTCCGTTTGGCACAGGTAGACCCGGATGGAAACTGTACCAATGGTGTGGTTCGAATTAACGATCCTTCAGCATCTCATGACGCAGGTAATAATGTAAAACCATTGAGTCGCTGGCCATCGAACCAATATTTCAATATTTGGGTGGTAAATGACATTGAAAGTAGCGGAGTTCCCGGAATTATTTTAGGATATGCACAATTTCCTGGTTCTGGTTCATGGAACACATACGGAGTAGTCATTCGTAACGATCGTATTGGGACAGTTGGAACAGCAACTTCTGGAGACCGTACCTTAACACATGAAATTGGACACTGTTTAAATCTATTACACACCTTCCAAAGTGGATGCGGAAGCAACTGTCAATCTTCAGGTGATCGTGTTTGTGACACTCCACCTGTGGACCATTCTACACAACCTTGTGATTTAACACAAAACCAATGTAGCAATGATGCTTCTGGTAATAGTGTGTATAATACAGATGTTGTAGATCAGATCGAAAACTATATGAGCTATAACGATTGTCAAAACATGTATTCCAATGGGCAAAAAACGAGAATGCAAAACGCGTTAAATAATTTTAATACGTTAGTACAACTCACATCATCCACCAATCTTACTGCAACAGGCGTATTGAATACAAACCCTGGAGTTTGTAAAGCAGAATTTGATGTAAGCAATACCGTGATTTGTGTGGGACAGGATGTAGAATTTACCGACTTATCCTATTTCAATCCTAAAACATATAATTGGGATTTTGAAGGTGGGTTTCCAAACGTTTCGCAAGCAAAAAACCCAACTATTTCATACAATTCTCCAGGTCAATACAAAGTGGAGTTAACCATTGTAGATTCTACCAACACGAGTGTATCTACTGTTAAAACAAACTTTATTACGGTATTATCTTCTTTAGGAAATACTGTTCCTGCACAAGAATCATTTGAGTTTAGTAATGTATTAAATGCCAATGAATGGTTCTCCGATTCTTTAAATAGTGGAATTGCATGGGAAAAATCAACTACAGGAGGATCCAGTGGTTCAAACGCCATGAAAGCCAATGCATTCTTAAACAACGGCAAATTATCTGTAACCAGTCCAGCGTATGATGTAAGTAATCTTACCGGGGCTACGGTCACATTTGACCATGCCTATGCACCACGTTTAAATGAAGGAAATAACTTCTTAAGAGTTTATATTTCTTCAGACTGTGGTCAAACGTGGAAACTTAGAACTGTATTGGGTGGCGCATCTATGGCTACTGCCAACACCATTTCAAGCGCATATAATAATCCAGCGAGTGGAGATTGGGTAAGCAATAATTTCACTGTTCCAGGTACACTTCTATCGGACAAAATGAGAATTAAATTTGAATTCTCAGCAAATGATGGGAACAATATATTTATTGATAATATTAACATTACCGGAACTCTATCTGATAATGTTGTTTTAACGTCTCCTTTCAATGGTGCTCAGAACATATCAGCAAATCAATTATTAAATTGGAATGCTACCAGTGCAGTTGATTTTTACACGATAGAAATGGATACTGATCCGGCATTTAATACAGCGAATCTGGTATCTCAACAAATTAACTATATATCAGGTTCCTCCAATGGACCGGATACTGAATTCCAAACAAATAACCTGAATGATGGTGTAACATATTATTGGAGAGTGCGCACCACATTAAATGGAACAAGTAGCGCATGGTCATCTGTATGGAGTTTTACCGTTGACGCCAGCGTTGTTGGAATTTCTGACGCTACAGAGAGTAATTCTGCCATTTTGGTATATCCAAATCCAGCTTATGACCGAATCAATGTAGATGTAGAACTTGACGCAGCTGATGAAGTTCAAATCAGACTTTATGATGTGACTGGTAATCTGATTCAAAACATATATGATGGCACATTAAATAGTGGTAAGTCTCATTTTGAAATTCAACGAAACGGATTAAGTCAGGGCGTTTATCTAATACAAACCTATACTTCTGAAGGTATCAAAACTTCAAGAGTCGTGTTTAATTAAGAACTTTCCTAAAAGATTTAAAAAGCCGTCCCCAATTCTTTGGGGACGGCTTTTTTTATTCAATCAGGATGGAGTATTTCCATAAGTTCTTTCTAAACTTCAAAGGATTATTCATTAAACCTACCCCAAAACCTATTTGAACTAATGACCCCGTAACTGCAAAACTTGTAGGAATATAACCTATATTCTGCTGTTTATTTGTTGATTTAATTATTGACCAAAACATAGAAGTCACACCAAGAGTTACTAAAACTCCACCAACAATATTCCCAATCCTGGGCTGATATTTAATCACTTCGATTTGAGATAACTGAATAGTATCCGCATCCACTAAAATCAAAGATTCAGAAATTATTTTGAAATGACCTTTAGACTTCATGCCTCCATTATAAACTACCTTGACCTTTGTATTCTCTGGTATTTCTTTTGCCCCATCATCAAACCTATTTTTAAGAACTAAACATCTATTTTGAGAACAGCCTGATTCTGGAAAAAACAAAATCAGAAAAACTAATAATGCCAAGAATGATTTCATGGGTTAATTATTTTGAATAGAATACATCCACTTTCCTCTTCGAAAATCATGCACTGAAGAGGCTCTTACGGTCATTCCTAAAAACATTATAAAAGCTGTTCCGATTCCAGCTGCACTACCGCCAACTTGCTGATAGATATTTCTTTCAGGATCCATCAAATAAATAGTTGACACCAAAAGCCCTATTCCTCCAATTATGATTAACCCTGTACCACTATTCGCGCTTTCACTCTCTATATGTCTTATATTATCAATCTGACCTAATAATATCGTATCCTTTGATACCATAATCGATGAATCGGATATTATCGTATAAATCCCTTTAACCTTCCTCGTTTCATCATAGAACACCTTAACAAAGGTGCCTTCTTCCATCTCCACTTCTTTACCATTTTTGACTTTCGTAAAATAAAGCGCTTTTTGCGCAATACCTATTCCAGAGCCAAATAGGATGAACAATACAGCCAATACAGAAATTTTCATATCACAGTTTTATTATTAAACTTATTTAACCGGTTTCAAACCATGTGATAAAAGTCCAGATATTGCGGTACAGACGCAATGAACCCAGGTTAAGAAATCTCAATTGAATTTACTACGCATTTATTTTCACAAAACATTGTTTCTCAAACAATTTACCCGTGATTCAATTCCAATTTGTATATTGGACTCCATATGTACAAATACTAATTTTATAACTCATGGAAAATCAAAATGATTCTACACCGCAAAACGATGTAGTAACACCTGAAATCAAAATTGATTCTGACAAACTCAACCTTTACGTCAACAAACTCAAATTAGAACAGAACTTACCACTGGCTTTTGTTGGTGGATTAAGTACCACACTCGTGGGGGCAATTTTATGGGCCATCATCACGGTATCCACAGAATATCAGATAGGCTTTATGGCCATCATTATTGGATTCATTGTTGGGTATAGCGTGCGTCTTTTTGGAAAAGGAATTGATACGATCTTTGGGGTCATTGGCGCCTTTCTGGCGTTATTGGGATGTGTTCTGGGAAACTTTCTGAGTATCGTGGGTTTTGTGGCTAATTCTGAGAATCTAGGTTATTTAGAAACACTATCCCTGATTGATTTTAGTATAGTCCCGGAAATTATGATAGAGTCTTTTAATCCAATGGACCTCCTTTTTTACGGACTTGCTATTTATGAAGGTTATCGTTTTTCCTTTAGACAAATCACCGAAGAAGAAATCCTGGAAAATGCGGTGGAATAGTTCCCTTGAAATTATATATAAACCCTACCAGAAAATCCGGTAGGGTTTATTGTATTTATTTCTTAATACCTTCTAAATCCAAAAAGAATGCATATTCCAATGCGGTTTCTTTTAAGCCTTCAAAACGCCCGGATGCACCACCGTGCCCAGCTTCCATATTCGTTTTAAGTAGTAAGATATTATGATCTGTTTTCATATCTCTCAATTTCGCTACCCATTTTGCAGGCTCCCAATATTGCACTTGCGAATCGTGCAGTCCGGTAGTTACTAACATATTTGGATAATCCTTTGCTTCCACATTATCATATGGTGAGTATGATTTGATATAGTGATAAGCTTCTTCCTCTTTTGGGTTTCCCCACTCATCAAATTCACCGGTAGTCAATGGAATTGACTCATCCAACATGGTGGTCACCACATCTACAAACGGTACTGCGGCCACTACTCCATTCCAAAGATCAGGTCGGTAATTAATAATAGCACCCATCAATAATCCTCCGGCACTTCCTCCCATTGCGTATAAATGATCCGGGGTGGTGTATTTTTCTTCGATCAGGAATTCCGCACAATCAATAAAATCAAAGAACGTATTCTTTTTATTCATCATTTTTCCATCCTCATACCACTCTCTACCTAAAGTTTGACTTCCACGAATATGTGCTATCGCAAATACAAAACCTCTATCCAATAATGTTAATCTAGTGGAGCTAAATCCGGGATCAATTGAATATCCATAAGATCCATAGGCATACAATAACATAGGATTCCCTTCCGGACGTTTTAGCGACTTTTTATATACCAATGATATTGGAACCTTTTTTCCGTCACGTGCGGTAGCCATAAAACGCTTAGACTCGTATTCATCTACGTTATACCCTCCTACAACTTCTTGTTGTTTTAACAATTCCTGCTCACGTGTCTCCATGTTATAATCATACAAACTAGAAGGAGTTGTTAAAGAAGTATATCCATAACGTAGCACTTTCGTATCATAATCACGGTTTACACTCGTGTATACCATATATGCCGGGTCGTTGAACTTGATGTAATGTTCCTCACTTCCATCCCAGGGCATAATACGCAATTTCGTCAATCCATCCTGACGCTCTCCCAATACTAAATAATCGTTGAAAATCTCTAAATCCTCCAACAATACATCTTCTCTATGCGGAATAACCTCTTCCCAGTTTTCTTTTTCTGTCTTCCCCACAGGTGTACGCATCAACCTAAAGTTTTTCGCATTCCAGTTGGTAGACACATACCAGTATCCATCATAATGCGCAATACCATATTCATGATCATCTTCCCTTTTTTGGAAAATCGTAAACTCTCCTAACGGATCATGTGCATCCAGATACTTGTATTCAGTGGATAATGTACTTCCGGAACCAATAATGATATATTCTCTGGATTTTGAACGGTACACAAACGTGTTAAAGGTGGCATCATCTTCATGAAATACCAAAACATCATCCGTTTGCGATGTTCCCAATACATGACGGTAGATCTTATATGATCTTAATGTTTCATCTTTCTGAGAATAAAAAACAGTTTTATTATCCGCTGCCCAGGTAATTCCTCCAGTGGTATTTTCTAATCGATCCGATAACATTTCACCGGTTTCCAGATTCATAAATTGAATATGATAAATTCTACGACTCACGGTATCCTCACCAATAGCCACTAACTTATTATCATCACTAATAGATAACCCTCCTAGTGCATAGTAGTCATGTCCTTTTGCACGTACATTTTGATCTACAATGATTTCTTCATCATTATCCAGGCTTCCTCTCTTTCTACAGTTAATCGCATATTCATTTCCTTTCTCAAATCGAGAATAATAGAAATACCCATTAAACTTATAGGGAACAGATTGATCATCTTCTTTAATTCTACCCTTCATTTCCTGAAACAGTTCTTCCTGAAAATGATCCGTATGTTTCATTATACTTTTGGTATAATCATTTTCTGCATTTAAATAATCAATGACCTCAGGATCGTTTCTGTCGTTCATCCAATAATATGGATCAATTCGGGTATCATTATGTATTTGTAGTTCTTTGTTGACTTTTTTCGCTTTGGGATACGCGCTCATTTTATCGGTATTTTGTTTTACGTTTTCTGAACAAGATGCAATAATAATGGTTAATAAAAGAATTTGATACTTCATGTTGATTTGGTTTTTGGGATGGGGAAATTACACAAATTATCAATTCAGTCCATATCAATTTTCGGTACCCATAAATAGAAAATCAAACAGATATTTATAGGCGATTGTCAAGTAAATAAAAAAACGAGTCCACATTTTTATTGATTTTTTAACTATTTTGCGGGTAGTATGATCAAATCAAGCACTATTGAATGGTAAAAAACTACTCTTTTAAAACTTACATATTATTTTTTGCTTGCGTATTATGTAACATAATGGGCCAATCCGTTTTTGCCCAAAATGGGGATAATACCATTACCGGTAAAATTGTGGATTTTGAATCCGGAGAAACCGTCATTGGGGCTTCAATCATTATAAAAGGTACCACTGAAGGGGTGACCACAGACATTGATGGGAATTTTTCATTAACAACTCCCAGACCCTTTCCGCTCGTTTTGATCATCAAATCAATGGGGTACACAGATCAGGAAATTACCGTAACCGGACCAGATCAAAAAATCAAAGTCAAACTAAAAACCAGCGATGTCGTTCTGGATGCAGTGGAAGTCGTGGACTCCAGAATCACAGATAAACAAAAAGAATCTCCTTTGACCGTTGAAAGTATGGATATCACTGCCATCAAAGAAGCCCCGTCAGGAGATTTCTATGAAAGCCTGGGTAATATGAAAGGCGTGGATATGACTTCAGCTTCTATTGGCTTCAAAGTCATTAATACCCGTGGTTTTAACAGTACTTCTCCGGTTCGTTCGCTTCAAGTAATTGATGGAGTTGATAACCAATCTCCTGGTTTGAACTTTTCATTGGGTAATTTTCTGGGTGCTTCTGAACTAGACTTAAAAAGAGTAAATGTTATTGCAGGTGCAAGTTCTGCTTATTATGGACCCGGAGCATTTAATGGGGTTATTGCCATGGAAACCAAAGATCCTTTTTATTTCCCGGGTTTAAGTGCTTCTGTAAAATTTGGTGAAAGAGATTTATCTGAGTTTGCCGTTCGATGGGCCCAAGTGATCAAAAACAAAAATGGTGAACCCGGAAAATTCGGATATAAGATCAATGCGTATTATATGCGCGCCAATGATTGGGAAGCTGAAAATTATGATGCAGTATATAATACAGACCATTCCGCTCGAAATCCAGGTGGGTACGATGCCGTAAATGTATATGGCGATGAAGAAGTGGATGCACAATATACCTCATCATTTGGTAAACTTTCCAACCCCGGACTTGGCGCTATGAGCCGTACAGGATATAGAGAAATTGATTTGGCAGATTACAGTACCAACAACTTTAAATTCAATACCGGTTTATATTATAAAATCACAGATTCGGTAGTTGTGAATTATGCTTTTTCATATTCCACAGGAACCACCGTTTATCAGGGAGACAACCGTTATAGCTTGAAAAACATTCAGTTTATGCAAAACAAACTGGAGATCAAAAAAGAAGGTAAATGGTTTATTCGCGGATACGCCACTAATGAAGATGCGGGAGACTCTTATGATATTGTCACCACAGCTATTCGAATGCAAGAAGCATCTACTGAAGACACCGATTGGTTTACCGATTATAAAACCCTTTGGGGGAATACCTATAAACGAGATATTCAAAGAGACCCGAATTATCCAAGTTATGATTTTTCCACTACCATTGATGAGTGGGCAGCAAATCAATATGATCCATGGTTTGCTCAGAGTATGGACTCCTTGGCGCCATTCCACCAAATCACAAGAGATGAAATTGATAACAACCCAAGAAATGGTGAAGCGCGTTATGTTCCGGGTACTGCCAGATTCGATTCTTTGTTTAATGATGTGACCTCAAGAAAGTTTACTGAAAACGGATCCCGTTTTTTCGATAAATCTGCATTATATCATGTTCAAGGAGAATATCGTTTCCAGCCCGCATTTGCGGAAATTGTAGTGGGCGGAAATCTAAGAATGTATCGTCCAAATTCGCAAGGAACTATTTTCCAGGATTCAGTTAATAGAATTACCAATAACGAATACGGAGTCTTCTTAGGTGTGGAAAAGAAGGTGGTAGATGAAAAACTAAAAGTTAGTGCGACCATTCGAATGGATAAAAATGAAAACTTCGACTATCTATTCTCTCCTGCGGTTTCTCTGGTATACTCCATGAACAAAAATCACACGTTTAGAGCAACCTTCTCTTCTGCAATTCGAAATCCAACGTTGGCAGACCAATATTTATACTACAATGTAGGACGCGCCATATTACTTGGAAATCTAAATGGTTATGATTCTTTAATCACCATCAGTTCGCTTAGAGAATACGCCAATACATTCAATCGTGATGATCTAGAGTATTTCAATACACCGCCCATTAGTCCGGAGAAAGTCAAAACCATTGAAGTGGGATATCGCGGAACACTATTTGACAAAGTCTACTTAGATATGTCGGCCTATAACAGCTGGTATGACGATTTTATTGGTTATGTCATTGGTGTAGATGCAGATTTCGATGTATCTGGTTTTATCAACTCTGCGCAGGTATATCGATTGGCTTCCAATGCATCTGAGCAGGTAACCACCCAGGGTGTTTCGGTTGGTTTAAATTACTATTTCGCTAAGAATTACGCTTTTAACGGTAATTATTCATGGAACAAACTCCAATCCGGTTCAAATGATCCGATTATTCCGGCATATAATACACCTGAAAATAAATTTAATGTAGGATTTACCGGTCGTGATCTCACTTTTAAAAACTTAAAAACCATAAAATTCGGATTTGGAGTCAATTATAAATGGATAGAAGGTTTTATATTTGAGGGATCACCACAATTTACAGGGTTTATTCCATCGTATGATTTGGTGGATGCTCAAATCAATGCCAACATACCTAAATGGCACGCTACCATTAAACTGGGAGCATCCAATCTACTTGACAATAAAGTCTACCAGGTATATGGGGGACCTAGAGTAGGTCGATTGGCTTATATATCCGCACAATTTGAAATAAAATAATAACTTAAATTGAATATAAACTAAACTAAAATGTCATGAGAAAACTTTTACTATTAGGAGGTATAACTATGAGCTTCATTGGAGCTTCAATTCATGTGGATGCACAGACGCGTTACATGGAAGAAGTTTTCACTGATGCCCAAATTACAGTCACAAAAGACGTGACGTATGGAACCAATGTGGATGTGATGAAAAACACCCAATTATTGGATCCTGCATATTTAGTGGCCAATCAGGCGACTATCGTATCGGAAATGACAACGCTAAAAACAGCATATCAAACAGGATCACCAATCCCTACTACATATTATTTACCATATGCTGTAGATACAACTACCAAGGTGAAAATCAGCGATTTGAAAATGGATGTATATGAACCGATGACCTCGGCAGATACATTGGCAAATCGCCCTGTTATTGTGTATATCCATACCGGAAACTTCTTACCAACTGGTGTGAATCAGGGTCCTGCAGGTTCTAAAGATGACTCCGCAGCCGTTGAATTATGTAAACAATGGGCCAAACGTGGTTATGTAGCTGTTGCGGCAAACTACCGTCATGGATGGAATCCTGCGGCTACTGGTCCTACAGGAGAGATCATCAGACGTGCGACATTGTTAAATGCAGTATACCGTGCAATTCACGATATGAAACAAGTAGTACGTGTATTACGTGACGATGCCTCCGGATCAAATACATATGCCATTAACCCTGGAAAAATCGCCATTTATGGTCAGGGATCAGGTGGATATGTGGCCCTAGCTTACAATACTTTAGATAAAACTGCTGAAATGGCATTACCAAAATTCACCAATCCAGCAACTGGTGCTTCTTTCATTAATGAAGCCATTGTTGGAAACATTGCAGGTGATGATGGATTGTTGAACATGTACTTTAACAATGGACAAACAACCGAAATCCAGGCATGTATTAATGCCGGTGGTGCATTGGCTGACATCAGCTGGTTAGAAGGAAACATTGAAGCGCCTATGATTACTGTTCATGCGGTAAGAGATGCATTTGCGCCATTTGATACGGGAACTGTAATTGTACCAACTACTGGTGAAAACGTGGTAGATGTTAATGGTCCAAATATGTTTATTCCTAAAGCAGTTTCGTTAGGGTTAAATGATTCGTTTAAAGATTTACCTTTAACTGATGCTTATACCGCTTCAGCACGTTCTAAATATGGTAAAACATTCAATAATATCCCTTCTATTAACATCAATAACCCAGTTGTGATTGATAACAATGCGGAAGGTTTATTTGCATTAGATTTTGACTTAAACAATGGTGCGCCTTGGGAATGGTGGACTTTAACCGACTTACAGAATCTACAAGCATATTATGCTACAATTGGAATCACTATTGACGCCAACGACATTCATACGAAAGCATTGCTTACCAATCCAACGATGTCAAAAACGCAAGCGTTAACTTTCATTGATACCATTCAGGGGTACATTCACCCACGTATTATGCGCGCCATGCAAATTGGAGATTGGCAACCATTGTCTGTTAACAATGTGACACCAAATAACGCTTTTACAGTAGCTCCAAATCCTGCGCAAGATCAAATTCGTATTTCGAGTGAAAATGGAAATATGACTTTCATTCAAATCTTTGATGTAACAGGAAAGGTGGTGTACACAGAAAATACAAATGTGGCCAATAGAACTATTCAGGTGGGTCACTTACCAAAAGGTGTTTACATTCTTCATGTAGATACTGATTCTGGCACAAATGTTGAAAAACTGGTGATCGAATAAACCTCTAAATACATCTAAACCAGGTAAGGCCAGCATCTCATATGTTGGCCTTTCTATTGATATAAAGTCCCGTTTTGTCAATAGCTACACAATTTAGGTCTTTAAAAGATCATTATTTTGCTAAAAATTAGAACCATGGAGAAAAGACATTATGCGGTTATGGATTCTTACAATAGAAAACTAACCATTAAGATAAAAGATCAAACATTAGCCGAAACTACAAATGCAATCATATTAAAAGAGGTTGGAAAAGGTGTTTATGATCCGGTATTTTATGTACCAAAAGAAGATTTAGTCTCAGAACTGGTGCCGGAAAATGAAAGATCCAGTACTTGCCCAATTAAAGGAGCAGCTTCCTATTGGAATTTAGAGACTCCTACAGAAAATTATTTTGCCTGGAGTTATGAAGAACCACTACCAAGAGCTAAAAAAATCAAAGGTTATGTAGCTTTTAACATGGAATATGTGACTTTGATTTCTGAGCCGATTTAAACTGTACACATTTTAATTATAAAATAAAAAGCCCCGTTGAATATATTCAACAGGGCTTTTGTTTATAGTCTTAAATGATTTACTTCTTACTTGAAATGGTTACTGAGCTTGTCGAAGTACCCATTCTTTGGCATTCATAAACGCCTGAATCCAAGGAGAAACCACATCGTTTTTATTTCCTTCCGGATAGTATCCCCAGTTCCATGGGAATACCGAACGTTCAAAGTGTGGCATCATTGCCAAATGACGTCCATCCGCACTGGCCACTCCCGCTACATTGTAATCCGATCCATTTGGATTTCCAGGGTAACCTTCGTGGCTGTATTTTCCAACAATATTGTATGCCGATTCTGCTTCCGGTAAATTGAATTTACCTTCCCCGTGTGCTACCCAAATCCCTAATCTGGTACCGGATAGTGATCCTAACATTACCGAATTATTCTCAGGAATAGTCACATTTACAAATCCGGATTCGAATTTACCTGAATCATTATGTAATAGTTTAGGATGTTCTTCGTGCTCTGGATATAACAATCCGAGTTCGCCCATCAACTGACACCCATTACAAATACCTAAACTCATGGTATCCTCACGCGCATAGAACGCATCTAAGGCCGCTTTAGCTTTCTCGTTATACAAGAATGCTCCAGCCCATCCTTTAGCCGATCCCAATACATCAGAATTCGAAAATCCTCCTACATATGCAATGAAGTTTACATCACTTAAATCTTCAACTCCCGAAATCAAATCGGTCATATGTACATCCTTCACATCAAATCCAGCCAGGTGCATCGCATAAGCCATCTCACGATCGCCATTCACTCCTTTCTCACGAATAATAGCTGCTTTGATTCCTGACTTTTCTTTACGATCAGGATTTAATCCCAATGCGGCAAAATCACCATTGAACCCTTCTGGGAATTCGTACGATAATGCTTGATTTTTATAGTTGTTTTTTCTTTCTGTTGCTAATTCTTCTCCCGATTGCTTTTGATCTAATAAATAAGAAGTTTTATACCAGGTATCTCTTAACTCATCAATACTTAAACTATATGGATGACCCAACGATTTTCCATTCTTCGAATCATTAGTCACAATCGTTATAACTCTTTCCCCAGAATTATTACCAATCACAGATCCAATGTGATAATTCTTAGCTTTTACTTCATCCAATACACGAGATACTTCAGGTATATCATCATTAGCAACTTGAATCAATATTCCGGCTTTCTCAGAGAAAAATATTTCAATATCACTAGCACCTTCAATCGAAGTTAAATCAAGATTTAACCCAACTTTAGGTTCCGCAAAAGTCATTTCCAATAAAGCGGTTAACATCCCTCCGGCAGAAATATCATGACCAGCTAAAATCTTATCATCTGAAATCAATTTCTGAATAGCGTCAAACGTAGCCGCAAATTTGGCAGCTGATTTAATGTGTGGTGCACTTTCACCAATTTTATTCAAAGTTTGCGCAAAGCTACTACCACCTAATTTGAAATCATCTTCTGATAAATCAATGTAAACCATTGATGACTCATAATTTGGCTTTAATACCGGCTCTACCACTTTATTTAAATGAGATACTTCACCTACTGCAGAAATAATAACCGTACCTGGTGCATACACCACATCGTCTTTATATTTCTGTGTCATAGACAGTGAATCTTTACCCGTAGGAATATTTAATCCTAACTCACAAGCAAAATCACTGATTCCCTGCACCGCTTCGTACAAACGAGAATTCTCTCCTTCGTTTTTCGCTGGCCACATCCAGTTGGCACTTAAAGACACTCCTTTAATACCTGCATCAATTGGCGCCCAAATGATGTTGGTTAACGCTTCTGCGATACTCGCTTGCGAACCTGCAGTTGGGTCAATTAATGCCGAAACCGGAGCATGTCCAATTGCAGTGGCAATTCCTTTTTCACCTCTGTAGTCCAAAGCCATTACCCCCACGTTATTTAGTGGTAATTGAATCGGTCCGGCAGCTTGTTGTTTTGCCACACGTCCGGTCACACAACGATCTACTTTATTGATTAACCAATCTTTACATGCGACTGCCTCCAATTGCAATACGTTGTTCAAGTACTCTTGAATTTTGCTCGCCTCATATGCTAAACCTTCAAAATTTGAAGTAGCCGCCTGATCTTCTAAAATAGTTTTTGGAGAAGAACCAAACATATGTGTCAAGTCCCAGTCCATTGGGTTTTTACCCGATTTTTTATTTTCAAAAACAAAACGGTGATCCCCTGTAGTTTCACCCACCACATAAATTGGAGCACGTTCACGTTTTGCAATTTTATTGATATGATCAATATGTTTTTCATCAATCACCAATCCCATTCTTTCTTGAGATTCGTTACCGATAATTTCTTTATCTGATAATGTTGGGTCTCCAACCGGTAGTTTATTGACATCAATCACCCCTCCGGTTTCTTCAACCAACTCACTTAAACAGTTGAGGTGTCCACCTGCACCGTGGTCGTGAATCGAAACAATTGGGTTTTCATCTTGTTCGCTTAATGCACGCACTACATTGTAGGCACGTTTTTGCATTTCCGGGTTAGAACGTTGAATCGCATTTAACTCAATTCCACTGGAAAATTCACCGGTAGCCACAGACGATACAGCGCCACCGCCCATTCCGATACGGTAGTTATCACCACCCATCACCACGATTTTATCTCCGGTTTTAGGGGTGTCTTTTAAAGCGTCTCCTAATTTTCCATATCCAATTCCTCCGGCTTGCATAATCACTTTATCAAAGCCAAATTTCTTTCCGCCTTCTTCGTGCTCAAAAGTCAATACCGACCCATTAATCAAAGGCTGACCGAATTTATTACCAAAATCAGATGCTCCGTTTGAAGCTTTGATCAAAATATCCATTGGTGTTTGGTATAACCAATCACGTTCTGCCATTTTATCTTCCCATGAACGATTTTCTTCTAAACGAGAATAAGCCGTCATATACACTGCGGTTCCTGCTAAAGGCATAGAACCTTTACCTCCGGCCATACGGTCACGAATCTCACCACCACTTCCGGTTGCCGCACCATTAAAAGGCTCTACAGTGGTTGGGAAGTTGTGTGTTTCTGCTTTTAATGAAATTACCGAATCAAACTCTTTGGTTTCAAATTCAGAAGCTTCATCCTGACGGTGTGGGGCAAACTGCTCTACTTTTGGTCCTTTCACAAAAGCCACATTGTCTTTATATGCCGAAACAATTTTATTTGGATTTTCTTTTGAGGTTTTCTTGATTAAGGAAAATAATGTATCCGGCATTTCCTTGCCATCAATTATAAAATTCCCATTAAAGATCTTGTGTCGACAGTGCTCAGAATTCACCTGAGAAAAACCAAACACCTCACTATCGGTCAATTTTCTATTTAATGATTTTGCTACAGACTCCAGATATTCTATTTCTTCATCACTCAAAGCCAACCCTTCTGACTGGTTATATGCTGCCAAATCATCAATATACTGCACTTTTTCAGGTTCAATCTCAATGGTATAAATGTCTTGCGCTAAACCATTATACATTGCTTGAAGCATCGAATCATATGAAGCATTCTCATCAGAAGCCACAAAAAACTCTTCTATTCTTTCAATTCCGGAGATTCCCATATTTTGAGAAATCTCTACCGCATTGGTACTCCAAGGCGTAATCATTTCCTTTCTAGGTCCGATATAAAATCCGGATAAAGTGTCCGAATCAACCAACTTAGCTCCACCAAAAAGCCATTCTAGCTTAGGGAAGTCTTCAGATGAAAGGTTTGTGGAAAGTCCAACAGCATATATTTTATCTGTTGAAGTGGCAAAAAATTTAATCATTTGATACGTGTTTTAAACCCAATTTGCTCAATTATTTTGAGATTGCAAAAGTAAGAAACCTCTTGCAATGACTAATCAAATTACCGCTTTGATTTTAAGCAACAAAAATCTTGTGAAGTTCTGTTTCTAATGATATTTTAGCGTTTTAAATATTATTAGGAATGAGGAATTTATACGTTTTAGGGTTTATTTTTATAAGTACCGTTCTTTCCATACCTTCATTGTATGCCGCTGACGGTGATACAACTGTGGTAAATGCGCATCAGGAAGTGCACTGGAATTGGAACGGAAATTTTTATGACACTGTGAGTTTTCCAACAACTGGAACTTACCAAAAAGTGATCATGCATTACAAACTGGGATGTCCAAGTATTGGCTGTAGTGCGTGGGATTATACCACGACTATTCAACTTTGGGATGAGAATAATACCAGTGAAAAATTTGAATTAGCTAAAGTAATTACGCCATATGCCGGGAATAAAAACCAGGGGTGGTTTCATGAGTATAAATTTGACGTGACGCATTTGATGCCGATTCTACAAGGAAACAAAGTGATCAATGCCCGTTATGACGGTTGGCAAGATGGTTTTACTATTACTGTAGACTTTGAGTTTATTGAAGGAACTCCTCCACGTACTCCTCTTAGTGTGGACCCAATCTATTTTGGAGGATATAAATATGGCGATAATACCGATCCAATTAACACACAACTACAAACGGTTAATGTATCTAAAGACCCCAATACGCAAGAAGCAGAATTTATCATTACGGCTACTGGTCATGGTTTTGGAAACAACAACGGTCAGGGAACTAACCCGGAGAACTGTGCGGAGTTTTGCGACAAGTGGTACAAATTAAAAGTAGACAACAGTACTATTGCACAACAAACTGTTTGGAGAAATGATTGTGGTAGTGAGCCGCTTTATGCGCAAACCGGAACATGGGTATATAACCGTGCAGGATGGTGTCCTGGAAGTGAAAGCCAGGTATTTAGACATGACATCACCGACTTTATAGATGGTAAACCCGATTTTGATGTAAAAGTAGATTGGCAAAACTACACGGCAAATAATGTAAACATGAGTTATAACATTAGTGCGCAGGTGATCCAATACGGTGGTGCCAACCATTCACTAGATGCTGAGATTTATGATGTATTAAATCCAAGTACTTACGATCGTTATTCTCGTTACAACCCAACCGCACAAAAACCTAGAGTGATTCTTAGAAATACAGGTTCCAGCACTTTATATAGTGCTAAAATCAAGTATGGTGTTGAAGGTGGAACTTTTTACACTGCTGACTGGGTAGGCCAATTAGAGTTTATGGAGAGTGAAGAAGTAGAGCTTCCAATTCCGGATCATAACTTCTTTAAAGGAAGTAGCGCAAAAGTTTTTATCGCTGAGGTTCTACAACCAAATGGAGGAACTGATGAAGTACCAAGCAACAACAAATACAGATCTTCATTCAACACTTTAGATCAATACAACGGGGAAATCTTATTAACGGTAAGAACCAACAACGAAGGACAGGATACCTGGTATAGAATTACCAATGCACATGATTCAGTGGTTCTATTAAGAAACAACTTAAGTGACAATACGTTCTACCGTGATACTTTGACTTTACCGGATGGTGCCTATACTTTCTACATCGAAGATGCAGGAGGTGACGGACTTTCATGGTGGGCAAATACCGCACAAGGAAATGGCTCTATGCAGTTTAAAAACATTGGATTACCAAACAGTCAACCACCATTATTCATCAATACGATGGAGGCTGATTTTGGTAACTTCTTCGTTCATAATTTCTCAGTAGGTTATGACATCGTAGATGGGAATCCAAATTATGATGAAACCATCTGGACACCTTCAGCACCAGTGGGTATTCAAAAATATGAGCACAAACAAGAAACCGGTTTAATCAAAATGTATCCAAACCCGGCTGAAGATGTGGTAAACATCGAATCAGTTGAAATGGAAGGACGTGTATTGATTCAGGTATACAACCAAATTGGAAAACTGGTATTCCAAAGTCATAAATCCATGAACATGGGTCAAAACGAGCAGATTGATGTAGCGGGTTGGACCAGCGGAATCTACCATATTTCAGTGAGTGATGACTTAAAACGCGAAACGATTACATTTATCAAAAAGTAATTTGAAACAACATATTTAGAAGAGGCCAATCTGCGGATTGGCCTTTTTTATGCGATACATTGAGATCCGGCAAACGAGGATATTTAGTGAAATTATTGATTGTTTCGTTTCTAAAATCCAAAATTCTAATACATTTGCAGCCTTGATGATTATTCATCAGGGCCCATAGCTCAGTTGGTTAGAGCATCTGACTCATAATCAGAGGGTCACAGGTTCGAGCCCTGTTGGGCCCACAAAATTTAAAAGCTTCAAGTTTTCTTGAGGCTTTTTTTGTGACTTAATCAATTTATAATCAACACCTAATAATAAACTTTTATAATTATTTAAACTTCTTTTGTAAGTAATACTCAAAACTAGACTAAAACATTTAGATTTTGTAACATTGTAAAGTGGTAGGTAGATTGGAAAATATCAACAGTGAAATCCTTGAATGGGCAATAACCCGTGCTGGAAATGAATTAGAGGATTTCCTAATATCAAATCCAAAAGTTAAAGAATGGATTAATCGTGAGAAATTTCCCACACTCAAACAACTGGAGAAATTTACTCAAAAAGTTCATGTTCCATTTGGATATATGTTCCTTCAATCTCCTCCTAATGAAGACATTCCAATTCCATTCTTCAGGACTGGAAAGTCAAACCCTAAAGCTGAGAAAATCTCTTTAAATGTTTTTAATACTATCCAAATTATTCAAGAAAGACAAAATTGGTTGACAGAATATTTAGTAAAAAATCATTATGAAGATTTGGAATTCGTTGGAAAATTTAAGTCTAATCCTAACCATCTAGCTATTGTTCAAGATATAAAAAACGTATTAAATCTTAGTAATGATTGGGCTAGTAAATTTAACACTTGGGAAGAAGCCTTAAATTTTCTTGCCATTCAAATTGAAGAAATTGGTGTTATAGTAACATTCAATGGAGTCGTAGGAAATAATACTAGAAGAGTTATTGAGCCATCTGAATGCCGAGGTTTTGTTCTCGTTAACAAGAAGGCCCCATTCCTTTTTGTTAATTCTGCGGATGCAAAGGCTGCACAAATGTTTACAATTATTCACGAACTTGCCCATATTTGGGTTGGGGAAACAGCCGGTTTTGATAACAAACAAATGTTACCAGCAAATGACCCAATAGAAATCTTATGCGATCAAGTTGCAGCTGAATTTTTAGTGCCCCAACGTTATTTTTTAAATAAGTGGACAGAAACAACAGATTATATAAAATTAAGTAGATTCTTCAAGGTTAGTCCAATAGTTATTGCTAGAAGAGCTTTAGATTTAAACCTAATCGACAAAGAGACATTTTTTGATTTTTACAACAATTATATCCAACATCTAAAGGATAAAAAAGAACTCAACAAAACTTCTGGTGGTAATTTTTATGCAACAGCAAGAAAAAGAATTAGCTTACGATTTGCTGGCTTTGTAAACAATGCTGTGAATAACAACACTCTTCTATATAGAGATGCCTATAGACTTACATCTTTAAAGGGTGATACATATAACAGATTTATTAATGAACATCTGTACCAATAATGGATTTGTATATCGTTGACAGCAACTTTTTTATCCAAGCTCATAGAGCCTATTATCCAATAGATGTTATCCAAAGCTTTTGGTTAAAAGTTAAGCAACTTGCTTTGGAAGGGAAAATTAAAAGTATTGACAAGGTAAAACACGAAATTTACTCAAATTCTTCTCATGAAGATGAATTGAAAAAGTGGTGTGAAAATAATTTACCTAAAGATTTTTTTATTGACACCTCTGATTGTATAAATGTTTACTCAGAAATAGTAATTTGGGCTAATTCAAAAAATGATTTTTTTAAGCCGGCTGCTATTCAAGAATTTCTAGCAACTGACCTTGCAGACCCATGGTTAGTTGCATACTCTAAAGCCAATAATTGTACTATAGTAACGTACGAAAAAAGTGAACCAAATAGAAAATCAAGAATTAAGATACCTGAAGTATGTAATTATTTTGATGTTAGGTATATAAATACTGTTGATTTATTAAGAGAACTAAACGAGAATATATAAAACCACTACGGACACAATACTTATTAACGACCCCATATTTCTTGAGGCTTTTTTTGTGGCTTAATCATTCTGCAATTGATCGTCAATATTTAAACTGGGATATATATCTTTAGCCTATAATTAGCTACCGCTAAATGAAGTATCGAGTTTCTACATATGTAACTTTTACAGGGACTACAGACTTTGTTGATCTCGGAGATATGTGTTACGGAGAATGGATTATTTATAATGGTGATATTCCAAAATTTCATATCGCTATCTTCAGAGAAAACTCTAAATCTGACACCTTGATTAAAAACTTAATTGAAAAAGAAAAATTGAATATTGAGTTTATAATCCAGCGATTAAATAAATCAATGAACCTTGATTTAAGATTTGGAAAAAGACCCTGGGTTGAGATTATAAAGTCAAGTGAATTAAAAGAACTTGATCTAGTACCAATTCCTGTAAGTTGGATAGAAAAAATAATAAATACAAACGGTAGCTAATAAAGTTATACGATTAATCACCTTATGAAAATACTAATTATTACATTTTCAATTTTGATATTAGCATCTTGTGAAAATGAACCCAAACAACAATCTACCAACTTAAATTCTTCTACAAAAAGACACCAATCTGAAGTAGCAACTAATGCAACTCGAAAAAAAGTAGGGCAAGATTTGTTTGCCTCAATATTAGATACCGTAAAAATTGATCTGTTATCTATAGATCTACTTATAAAAAATGATTGGGTTTTCACACCTCTTGAAAACTGCAAATCGTATTTGAAATTTCAAGAAAATGGAAAAGGAATCAGCTACAATTGCGAATTGGAAGAAGATTTTGAAATAATGTATATCATTGAGGATAATAGATTAAAAGTTTCTGAATATGGGACCCCTCATGTTGACAACCCAGATTATCAAAAAATCAAAATAAGTGACGACATGTATATTTATAATGGGTCTTCTTTGATAATGGTAAACTCAAAAATGTACAATATTGATGGAAAGGAATGGACTCCTCAAATTGAGGTAGTCATAGGCTTCAACAGGAATAAAAACTAACCTAACAACTTGTTGATCTTGTCGTTCTTCAAAAAACTCTATTTAATCCGATCTTCAATTTCAATACACGCCAATAACATATCATAGCATTTTTGCGCAACTGGAATGAGCTCCTCTCCTCTATCCGATATTTTAGTTTGGTATGCATTATCCATAAAACTCCCATAAATTTCAGTCCAACGATCGGAAACCTGCTCTTTTTCGATGCCCATCAACCGGGCTACCATGGGTTGAATATCCAAACAATATCTGCCATAATCGTCTAATCCGATTTGGCGTAAACCTTCGGTGAGTTGGTTATGTTTTAAGTCTTGCTGAATGAGTTGGAGAATAAGGTCTTTGTTTTTCATAATATGTTTTTAATTTCCAATAAAGAACTTTAAAAGTTTATTTATCTCCCTTTAAAGCATTTCAAAGTTACATAAAGATTTTTAAAACTCCCAATAAAGCATATTTTCATCCTTAATACATTTATTTTTCTTCACTATTTTTGGTACAAAATCATAGCAATTACTATGGGTAAGCCTGTATATAATCGAATAAAAGCAGTTCTGGCTGAAAAAGGAAAAACCAATAATTGGTTAGCTGAAGAAATAGATATGAATACAAATACTATTTCAAAATGGTGTCGAAATGATATGCAACCTAGAATTGAAAATTTATTTCAAGTAGCCAAAGCATTAGATGTAGACGTAAGAGAACTTTTGGTATCCACTAAAAAGTAAAACGACTGTTTGGGCATTGTACCAACATCAAATAATATAACCCTTCTTGCCATATACCAAACTTTAGCAATTATTAAAATGAGAACTTACATCCTTTTAAACTTCCTTATTTTATTGAGCATTTATACCTGTGCACAAGACTCAACCAATGTTTTTATTGGAAAATGGCAGGTAGTTGAATTTAAAACCCGAATAGGAGACAAAACAATCTTAGCCTATCAAAGGGATTCCATTCAAAACTGTATAAATAATTACATTAAAATTTCAAGTGAATTTAGCCAACAGCAAAAAGTTGATTCCAACTCCATAATTAAAGAAGTAAAAAGAAATTTCAATTCGTTTGACACAGTAGAATACCACTTTATATCTGATACTTTATTATTAATTAATGGGATCAACCAAGCATATCAAATTGATACTAGCAAACAGTGGATTATGTTAGACCCGGATAATCCGGAATTAGGTTGGTCTGAATATAAAATGAGCAACGCTGATATTTCAATAATTGAAATATGGATGGGAATACTGGGAGGTTTCAATATTATGACTTTAAGGAAAAAAGTGAACTGATAAAGTAACTCCCCTCCATGAACCCAAAGAATTCATATTTTTTCCCTATTGACTTTCGAACGCAAAACCTTTATACTACATTTCACGTCAGTTTCGAAATGAACAAAAAATACTATTGGACCATATGAGCAACAAATCAAATTCTACAAGGATCTACCACATCACCGGAACAACGGCTTTGGCATACTCCGGGTTAATGTTAGTTTTTTCGCTGTACAATCAATTTTTGTATGAAGACGGCACCTGGATGCATGGTTTTATTGCCAATGGTTATGCAGTAATCAGTGGTTTAATTTGGATGAGCATTTTATACCTTTTTAAGCGTTTTTTAAACCAGGTTCTGTTTTACCGAAAAGCCGATTTAATCTTAAATGCGTATATCATTTTTCTGGCATTAACGGTATTATCACTGGGCAAAATTGTGTATACCTCTATGGACCTCTACTTCTCTATTGAAGATCCGGAAGCAGTGAATTCGTTAACCGCATTTGCTTCAGATTCTATTTCGAGTGCCATACTTATTTTGGTATCCAGCCTGGGAATTATGATCACATCTATTTTAATGGGTGTACGCATGTTACTCATCAATAAATTGGTTAGAAAAGACTTTACAATCCTTGGAGTTGCTTTTATTATCTACGGAATTTTAAACGTACTGCAAACAGCTTCCATATTAGAAAACGACACCATTCCTATGTTGTCTAAAGCCATTATCGCTGTGGCATTGGGTGCCACTACATTAAAGGTTTTAAAAACAGACTTATCCACTTTAACTCCTCCTGTGGAACCTCCAAAAAAACAAAAATCTAAGCCAGAGAAAAAAATCAAAACCTCCACCCCACCTCAAGCACAAAAAGAAAAAAAGCAAGAGGAAAAGAAAACATACAAACCACCTCAAAAACCCAAAAGGATTATTCAAGAAACTCCATATGAAGAAGTCCCAACCCAGACTTTTGATGTGAATCAACTGGAGGATAAAGACCTCGTACTTTCCTACTTTAATCATCTATCGCAAGAAGAATTAAGTAGACTGGAGTCTATTATTTCTCAAAAGTATGGACCGGATTTGCCACAAGAAATAAAAACCAATCTGATCATTCAACATATCGCTCAAAACAAAATGTACGATCACCAACGTTATCTGCCGAGGTAATCCATATCCTGTTTATCACAGTAAGTTAAAAGAGACTCCAATATGAAAATCAAGAAATTGATATTAAAAACTCTATCCATTGGAATCTTATCAACTTTAATCTTTCTAATTGTCAGTTTTTTGTGGCTTACCGATTTTTCGTGGACAAACATTTCATCAAAAAAAGAAATGAAAGAAAACGGAAGCATTATTGCTCTAACTACTCCTCTCCCTAAAAGGTTCTACCACGTCTATGATATTATACATCCAGACCAAAGAGCAATTACCATGTTAGAACAAATAAGAACCTACATACTTCCGAATCAGCAAGTTGGGCATTGGGATTGTAAATGTGATGAAATCGGTTACTTGGCCTGGAATAATCATAAAGCAGATCTTAAATTCAATTTGACAAACATTTTAAAAAAGGGCGGATACCTAAAATTTGGGATCGGTCTTGAAAAATATTCAAGTCCTGAAAAGTGTTTTGATTTTTGGATTAACAACAGCATCTTCTGGAAAGGGCATTTTTTGAAAGACTTAAACTCACTTTCCCAGATAATTGCGAATAAAAACGTAAATCAATTAAACACCGAAGAAACCATTCTTTTAATCGCATGGCATGATATGCTAAATAGAGGGCTTACTGATTCTAATAGTGTACAGCAAAGATTTCAAATGTTGAAAAAACACTATCTATTGATGTCTAAAAAACATGTGGAGCCATAAATTTGAAACTGAAATAGAAAAAGTCAATTGAAAAATCTGGTCATTATCATTCTTGCAATCTTTTTGTCTTCATGTTCAAAAAAAGAAAAACATGTAGGTATTCAAGTATTGGGAACATTCAATAAAACATCAATTGAGGCTATCAAAAGTTCCATCTATGATATTTATGGCTTTAAGGTAAGTGTTTTAAAACCGCAGCATCTACCTGAATACGCATTTGTAAATATTAAATCGCCCAGGTATCGTGCAGATAAAATCATTTATCAATTGCAAGAAAACAGAGACGACTCCATCGATATTGTTTTAGGGTTAATGGAGAAAGATATTTCCACCACAAAACACGATTCAAACGGAGATATTCTGAAACCCGAATCCAAGTATAAAGACTGGGGTGTATTCGGATTAGGCTATAGACCGGGTCATAGCTGTATTGTTTCTACCTATAGATTACGGAGGTCTAACAAAAACCAATTTATAAATAGATTACAAAAAATATCTATTCACGAAATCGGACATAATCTGGGACTAAAACACTGCCCTAACGAACAGTGTGTGATGAGAGATGCTGCCGAATCAATAAAAACCATTGATAACGTACACCTGGGTTTATGTCCGGATTGTAAGAATAAAATTGAATAGGAGGTTTCCCCTATTCGTTTAAAACCATCATTTACTTACCTTTGCCCTGCTAATACAATTTATGAGCAAAGTATTTTCTAAATCATTTATGGATATTGTGTAATCGTTAATCAACGATTTGTTGGTTAACATTTCTGGCTTGAGTATTCACTTGAGCGGTCATTTTATTATCTGATTTTACGTACAACCCGGAAATTAAAAATTCAAAGTAATCACTTTGGAAGCAATCTGCGTGGTAACCTATCAGATTTGAAATAGACCATTTTTAATCAAACACCATATTTTAAAAATGTTTCAATAATGAATCACATTATAAAGAATTTAGAAGATTTAGGATACACCCACGAATTTGAACAATTCAGAATCCAACAAAAACTAGCTGACTCCGAAATTGCCAGAGTTATTGCAGAGCATAAAGAACGGTATATCATTCAAAATGCTCAGGGCATATTTGATGCGGAAATCACCGGAAATATGCGGTTTTCAGCACAAAGCAGAGCAGATTTCCCAGCCGTGGGTGATTGGGTAGCATGTACACCATACGATGAACATTCTGCCATTATTCATCAAATATTACCTCGGTTTTCGGTTTTAAAACGACAAACGGTTGGGCATACCAGTGAAGTACAAATTATCGCAACAAATATTGATACCGCATTTCTGGTTCAGGCCATAGATCGCGATTTCAACCTCAACCGATTGGAAAGATATCTGACCATTTGTTACGATTCTCAAATCAAACCGGTGATCATACTTACCAAAACAGATTTGAAAAGTGCACAAGAAGTCACAGATATGTTGAATTTGGTCCGACAACGTATTCCGGATGTTCCGGTAATCGCTATTAGCAACGAAACACAAACCGGATATGCTGCCGTCACCGAACAAATCCAAAAAGGGAAAACCTATTGTTTATTGGGGTCATCAGGAGTAGGTAAATCCTCTTTGACCAATAATCTATCTGGTAAAAACCTCATGAAAACTGACGTTATCAATCAGAGTACGCAACGTGGAAAACATGTTTCGACTCATCGCGAAATGTTCTTACTGCAAAATGGCGGTCTCCTGATAGATACTCCGGGAATGCGTGCCGTTGGAATAGCAGATACCGCTTCTGGTTTGGAAACTACATTTGATCAAATTACAGATTTGGCACAACACTGTCGATTCAAAAATTGTTCTCACACCATGGAAACGGGTTGTGCCGTTTTGGAAGCACTGGATAATGGAATTTTAGACCCAAGCGTATACGATCACTATATGCGCCTGGAACGCGAAAAAGTTCATTTCGAATCTACCGTTGCAGAGAAACGTAAAAAGGATAAAGCCTTTGGAAAGATGATCAGGCAACATAAAAAGTCAAGGAAGAACAATAAGTATTAATTGAAAGTTCTTTCTCCATCTAAAAAGCCATTGCAATGGCAATGGCTTTTTAGTTTATAACAGGTTATGTTGTTTACTTTTATAGTCATGTCTATGAAAACCATGAACCAAATAGAATTTCCCATTTTAAGGATCAACTCTAAAAGCTGGAAAGACCAGGAAGACCTCATACCCTTGTTTGATGGGTATATTTACACTTCAAGTGATCAGGTATATTACGATTATGTACACGAAAAGGAATTCGCAGATTGCAAAGGAGATATTTACAAAGTCACTGGTCGGGTTTTTCCTGTAAGTTTTTGGAGAAGACTCTTTCGTTTTTTGCCCAACGTTTACAAGGTCAAATTAATTTTCATAGAGACCGGAAGGAAAATTGAATTGGTAGATTTTAAAACAGACCTCATCGCTGGAATCAAACGTTTTGACACCACAGACACCGTTGAAACCAGTAATAAATGGATTGCCGAGATTCAACAATCTAAGAGTATCAAAGAAATTCTTATGAGTGAATCTGATCTATAGTGTTTCACACTTTAAATTGGATTTTTAGGCTTTTAAGCCAAAAAGTATATTTGTCTGCTGGAGTGTCTAAAAAAGATCTCATGTGTGATGTTAAATCAAATCCATCTGTGACCATTATGAAAAATATATTTGTCATCCTTTTACTCGTTTTAAGCTTCAATGACACTAATGCACAAAACCCTAATCACCCTAGTCTAAAACACCAAATTGATTCGAAAACACTAAATGAATCTAACGAAATTTGGATTGGATTGCCTTATAATTATGATTCTACCACAAATTATCCTGTGATCTATCTATTAGACGCTGAAGATCATTTTGACATCACCTATGCCTTGACCAACGAACTTGCAAAGAATGATAAAATGCCCAGCCATATTCTAGTGGGCATTCCCAAAAAAGACAATTTGATTAGATTTAAAAATTTCACTTTTAGCACCTCCAATCCTTTAGATTATGACACTTTAATTAATCCGGATTTCTTTAACAACCCGGATCATTTCGGGGGTGGATATAAGTATCTTGAATATATTGAAAATGAAGTCATTTCATTTGTCGACAAACAATACAAAACAAATGGCTATAACATTCTTATTGGGCATTCATTGACCGGATATTTCGGAGCGTACGCCATGCCCTTTCAAAAATCATTTAGTGCATTTCAACTATATGATCCAAGTGTTTTTTGTAACTCCAATGAAGCTATAAAGAACCTGGGAAATCTAAAACCAAATTATGCAACCAATGTTTATGTGACATCCGCTGCAGCTAAAAAGGAAGGTGACCCTAAGGGTAAGAAAGTCGCCTTAGATGCCATCGATGCCTATATCCAAAAACTAACGCAATATCCATCAATTAGACTGGGCACTAAATTTTATCCGGAAGAAGGACATCTGTCTATGTATATGTATAGCGTTATCGATGGTTTTAGCTTTCTATATAAAGGTTTCGGATTTGGATATATACTTCCTACAATGAATATTTCATTAGAAAACTACACGGCACATTATAAAAAACTTTCAAAAACTACAGGATTCGATTTTTCACCTCCAATTGATGGAATCAGGTGGGTAGCTTATGCCAACTATCATCAGAAAAAATGGGATGAAGCCATCAAATGCTACCTCAGATGCGAACCTTATTTTACTGATGACTATCAAGTGAACTTGGAAATGGCAGAATGCTACTTTTATCTTAATCACCTCAAAAAAAGCCTCGAGTATTATAAAAAATGTAAGCATCTTGATCCAAAAAATAATAGTATCAATAGCAAAATAGATGAGTTAGAATCGAAATTAAAAAGCTAACAATACAGCAGTAATACAGTATCATTTTGCCATAAATCAAATCATAGTTACTCATATTATACTCAACATTTACACTCTAACATGATAATTAACACCAAAGAAAAAATACAGTAAATCTCTATTCGGTATGAAAGCTTTAAATCTGAATTTCCCGATAGAGATTTAGAGGCCTTTATCAAAACAGAAATTGAAGACAGATTCGCTGGGCTTTTATTCTTGAAGATTTATTTGTGTAAGAATCATGGATTTTCTTCACGTCAAGCGGCCAAATTACTCGCTAAATTTTCGATCAATCGGTTATTAGATTAATCTCAGAACAATCTATTTCAGGAATCAAATCCATTTATAAACTCAGCCTAATCATTCATGAATTGAGAGGGAACATTCATGAAACACTTTCGTTGAAAACGCGACAGCATTTTAGATTTAGCACCTAATTATTAACTAATCTAATTATGCAACTAAAAATTAATTACCTAAAAAAAACTATGCTGGTAGGTGCTCTGGCTCTTTCTAGCTCAGGATTTTCCCAACAAAATGGCCCGATAGAATACCCGTGTAATCAATGGGTAGATCGGGAAGTAAACTCCGAGGCCGACTATGCCTATGAGCATTACTCTGGAATTCGCTATGGATTTCAAAAGATATTTTATGTCAGTTACGGACAGAGTTTTTCAACTTCAGATCCTGATGCATTTAGGGTAACCAATGTTTTCGGAAACAACTATCAAAATTTTGGTGTTCTAAATTACAACGCACCTAAAATCTCCCATTCTTCCAGTACAGAGCTAAAGTTCGAAAACGGAAGACTTTATTATAGGGCCAATGATTCAAAAGTTCACGTTTTACAGTGGAATGGATCTATGTGGACCGATAATATCATAAATACGCATCCGCAAGCAGAAATCCCGGGTTTCGGCTATTTTGAAGTAGATAATAATGGTGATATTTTCTTTAAAGGAAATGGTGGTGTTAATGTTATTACAGGATCTAACCCTCAAGACGCATACCCATTAATTCCAAATGGTCCCGTATGCTGGGGGGATATCGAAATTGGAGGCAACCGAATCTATTTTATTGGCCCCAACTTCAAAATCCATTATTTCTATCAGGGAGCCAACAATCAATGGAACTTCGCTATAGCCAATCCAAACGCGGCACCCGCATGGAATCGCTCCCAATTGATGTACGAAAATGGTGATTTGTATTACATCAATGATCAAATGCAGATCAGCCATATAAGTACTTCTTCAGGAGTCAGCACACATGGCGTTTTAAATACAAATGCGCCTTTAGCCAGAAATTTAGGTTTAGGAACGATTGCCATGGACAACGGAAAAATTGTTTATGCCGATATGAACCATAAGTTTTATATGCTCAAAAAAGTTGGAACGAATTGGACATATTCGCTCCTACATTCAACGGCTCAAGCAAGTATCCAGTCCAATATAGAATTTGTTGATGGAAGAGGTATCGTATATACCAGTCCTGAATACCGAATTCATGAGTTATTTTATGTAGATTGTCATTTCGATGATGGCATTAATCCTCCATCCTTTAAGAAGGACAATTCAAACCACGACAGCGGAAACCTACAAGACACTAAATTCAGCGTTTATCCAAACCCCGTATCCAATGTCCTTAATATCAGCATTAATAGCGAAATCAATTCAGAAATCATTATTGAAGATTTAAAGGGTCAAATCATCTATCAACAGCAGATAAATGACGGTTTTCAAAACCTAAAAATTGACCTTTCAAATATTCCTTCCGGATTCTATTTGGTAAAACAGGTAAACTCAGATGGAGTAAAAACTCAAAAGATCATTAAAAAGTAGAGTTTTTTAACCTGAATAAACATTAGCTCCCAAAACGACAGGTGCACTGACCAAAAGTCAGTCACCTGTCGTTTTATTGGAAATATTGATGATTGTAGTTTTCCTGATCAAGCCAATGATCAATGTGTATATAATGCCTCCAATTGGACAGCTGGATTAAATTGTGATTAAAACGTACTTGATATCAAAACACCAATTAGTAAACCCCAAAACCCACTTCAATCAAATCCGTTTATGAAGTCATATGACACTTTCATGTGATGAAATGTGCTATTCATGAAACAGATTCTCCCAATTCATTGTAAAATCTTAGATTTCTCGTCAATTACTTATTCCCATAAGATTTGTGTGTTAACTATACTATCAAAGGTTTCTAAAAATTAGAAACCTTTGATAGTGGTTTACAACAGCCCGAAACCCAAATCTACTAGCTGATTATTGAGCCCCTAAAAAAATGGCAAGTAGCATTTAAAACTACTTGTCGTTTTTTATTTTAAAAGTTTCTATTCGTTCCCAAACTAAAATCATTTGCTTGAGATACTTTAGTACTGCAAATAGTCGTTATGCTCATGATGCAAAAAATGATTCTTATTGTATGGCCAATTTTAATGGCTTTTGGCTGTGTAGCTGATCGGTTTATATATGATCTGAATACGCCAGATCGAACGATGAAACTTTCCAGTGAACTCAATGAAATTTCAGGACTGGAAATGATTTCAGATTCAGTGATTGCCACCGTTCAGGATGAAAAAGGAAAAATCTATATTCTGGATCTGGAATCCGGAAAAATCAAAGATCATTTTGATTTTGGAAAAAAAGGGGATTATGAAGGAATTACGCACTACAAAAATCATTTCTACGTATTGCGAAGTGATGGAACCATCTATAAAGTCAAACGTGGTAAAGATGCCAAAACCTATCATTTTAAAAATAGCAAAAACTTCGATTTTGAAGGCCTTTGCTTAGATCAAAAAAACAAACGACTATTGGTCGCTTGTAAAACCCATGGAGACAAGAAAAAGAGGAAGTATTTTTACATTTATTCCTTTTCGCTAGAACAGAAAGAGTTTGACGACAAACCGGTTTTTAAAATCTTAAAAGAGGATATTGACAAGGACTTTAAACCCTCGGGAATTGCCATTCACCCCAATGGACATATTTACATTTTAAGTTCTTTTGCCAAAAGGCTACTGGTATTATCTCGAAAAGGGGAAATAGTAAACCAGGTCAAATTGAACAAATCATTATTCCACCAACCAGAAGGAATTACCTTTACCCGCCTGGGTGATCTTTTTATTTCGAATGAAAAAAATGATTATACACCTACCATATTGAGGTTTAAGGAAAAGAAATAATCATCTATTTAACATCTGTTAAAGAATAAAAATCCAAATCTTAAGTTTACACCAGTTCAACACATTAAAAAGGTAATTTATAAAAGTCATCTTTCCATTTAAGTAAGATTCGTTTTTACCTACTTTTAGCGCAGTTTTATGAGAGCATTTACGCTGGTTATTATACTTATTGGGTTTATTCCGTATTTATTTGGACAAAATAAGAAACATCATGATTGCTTCATGTGCGTCTCAAATGATCACAATCATAAAAACCCGTATGGAATAAGTTTTAAAAACGACTGGCCACACCTGCTGGCCGGAACGGCTTTGGCTACCACAGGTTATCTCGCTTTTACCAATGATAATATAACCCCATATACTCCTGCAGAATTAGCTCAATTGGATCGGAATGATGTCAACTGGTTTGACCGTAGCGCTACATACAACAAAAGCAATTCAGCCCGACAAGCCAGTGATATTATTTTGGTCAGCAGTCTAATTGTGATGCCGCAGTTTTTTCTATATCAAAATCACACACGAAAGGATTTGGGCTCTCTGATGATCATCTCTTACGAAGTATTGAGTATCAATTATGGAATGACCAATATTATTAAGAGTGCGGTAAACCGAACCAGACCATATGCCTATAATCCGGATTATACCTATGAAGAACGTACCGATAAAGAAAGTCGGTTTTCTTTTTATTCAGGCCATACTTCGGTCACCGCTTCCATGTCTTTTTTATGGGCCAAAGTGATGACCGATTATCACCCACATATGTCGAAAGGTTATAAGATCGGGATTTGGAGTTTTGCTGCATTGCTACCTGCAACAACAGGATATTTACGCGTAAAAGCCGGAAAACATTATCCTACGGATGTGATTACCGGGTATGCCATTGGAGCATTAACAGGTTGGTTGATTCCTCAATTACATAAAAACAAAAATCAAAAGCTCTCCGTTTTCCCTACCCGTGTTCAAAACACGAATGGAATTGGAATGCGACTCACTTTTTAATGCCCTCCTAATTTTCACAACTATGGGTAAACCTCTAAAGGTTTATGATTGCTTAAGTTTGTAGATTAGATACTCCTTTATGAAGTCAAATAAATTTTCCATAAAATCCCGGCTCAAAAGTTTTTCCTATGCATGGAATGGACTGAAGATTTTATTGAGAGAAGAGCATAATTCAAGAGTTCATTTGGTTGGTGCAATTATCGCGATGGGGTTATCCTTCTTTTTCAAAATTTCAACATTCGAATGGATAGCTGTTATTTTCTCTATCGGTTTCGTATTTGCTATGGAACTCCTAAATTCTGCCTTGGAAAACCTTGCGGATTTTGCAACCACAGAGAAAAATGAGATGATAAAAAAAGCAAAAGACCTTGCTGCTGGAGGGGTTTTAATTGCTGCAATCACAGCAGGAAGTATTGGATGCATTATTTTCGCACCCAAAATCTGGCTTATCCTTTAATTATTCTCATTGTCCCAATTTATTTCTTTAATGAAATATAACTCTACTTATTAAACCAAATTGATACTTTTATTAATCCGTATTATTGAAATAAATTAAGGAAACATCTATTTTATATGGATAAAAACTACAAGTTATCAGAAATCATCAGTCCAGTACGTGAATACGCGTTTCACATTTTAGATGAAAATGCGCATATAAATGTATATACCAATATCAGCTTGTTATACCGTATCGAGAAGAATATTAAACATATTATTCTAACCGATCAAATTGAAGATATTGATTTGGACGCTATTTTTCTGGCTTCATACATCATGCTTCTAAATCATGTAAAGAATCCATTGACCGAGCCTGATTTTAACAAACTCGTTCCCATGTTTGATGACGTTGTATGTGATATCACCACTATATTTAAACTAGATGAAGAGTTGGTTAAAAAGTCAAAGACCATCGCAATTCAGTGTCTACCAACTAACAAAGCTATTCTCCCAGAAGCCCAGATTTTAAGTGATGCTACGGCCATGGATTTTGCCGGAGATCAAGGTCGAGATCGTTTTAAGTTAATGTATGAGCAAATGATTTTGCACGATCTGGAGATTTCAAAATCCAGCTGGTACGATATTATTATTCCTTTAATCAAAGATCATGAATTCTATACCAATTATGGTAAAACAGAGCTTATGCCTCTGGTAGAAAAATTGACTAAGCGCCTTAAAAAAGAAAAAAAAGAAATTGACGCTAATAGAGACTTGGTCCTTAAAAAGGAGTTAAACATTAGCGATGTTGAAATTAAAAACCTTAAAAAAGGTCTAACTAAAATCAAAGGACGTGACGATAGGGGAATTCAAACTTTGTTTAGAACCACCTCTAAAAATCACTATACATTAAATCGTATGGTCGATGGTAAAGCATCCATTATGATTACGGTCAATTCTATTTTGCTATCTCTGGCACTGGGAGGTGTTCTGGGTAAATTTGACGAAGGATATCCCAATAACATCCCTACAATGGTATTCTCCGTTTCCAATGTGATCTCCATCATATTTGCCATCCTATCTATTACTCCAAATAGAACGCAAGGAAATTTTACCGAAGATGAAATTCGTAGCAAAAAAGGAAATCTGCTATACTATGGAAACTTCTTCAAAATGCACTATCGTGACTTTGAGTGGGCCTTTTTACAAATCCTTCAGGATAAAGATTATTTGTATACTTCAATGATTCGGGACTATTATTATCAAGCCCAGGTATTAAACAAAAAATCTGCAACTATTAGAGTTTCCTTATTTACTTTCTTATTCGGTATTGCATTAACCATCATTTCCAAGATTATAGTAGAGCTCTCGTAAACTTATGGCGTTCTTAAAGAAACTCAGCATATTTCTGGTCTGTCTGACTATCGTTTCTGCATGTGCTAATTTTAAAAAGCAGATGCGAGCCGATACCGCTAAGCCTGCTCCAACATCAAAGGAAATCCAACATACATTTTACCTTATTGGCGATGCGGGTAATGCCCCATTAGACAGTTCTACAGCGGCACTTACCAGTCTAAAGAAAAGGCTTAAACATGCCGATTCAAATGCCACTGTATTGTTTCTGGGAGACAATGTATATCCCAAAGGAATTCCTTCAAAAAATAGTGCTTCCAGAGATTTGGCCGAACATCGGCTAAAGGTTCAAACCAAGAGCGTTAAGAAATTCAAAGGGCAAACCATTTTTATCCCGGGAAATCATGACTGGTATAGTCATGGGGTTAAAGGCTTAAAAAGACAACAGGATTATGTGGAAAAGCGTCTGGGTAAAAACAGTTTTTTACCTAAGGATGGCTGTCCCATCAAAACTATTGATATCTCAGATGATATCGTTCTCATTATTGTGGATTCTCACTGGTACATTACCAACTGGGATAGACACCCAACAATCAATGACAATTGTGAGCTAAAAACACGGGATTTATTTCTGGATGAATTCAGAAGTGAAGTTAAGAAAGCCAGAGGAAAAACAACTCTGGTTGCGATTCATCATCCTATGTTTAGTAATGGATCTCACGGTGGGCAATATTCTTTTGCCAGTCATATGAAACCACTTCCCGTTTTGGGGACTATAAAAAATGTGATTCGCGAAACCAGTGGTGGTGCGAATGTGGACCTCTCCAACAGATACTATAACGAACTTAAAAAGAACATTGTTGCGGTTGCGCAACAAAATGAAAAAGTGATTTTCGTATCTGGTCATGATCATAGTTTACAATATTTAGTAAAAGACAATATCCCTCAAATTATTAGTGGTTCAGGATCAAAAACTACTCCTGCTAAAAACACCAATGGTGGACTGTTTGCTTATGCTGAAAATGGTTATGCTATTTTACGTGTATACACTGATGGCTCTTCACATGTGCAATTTATTTCTGCAAAAACGGAACAGATTGAATATGAAACCGAAATCCATCCTTCGGATAACACGGATATTCCAAATCAATTTCCAGTTATTGCAAAAGACTCTACCTATGCATCGATTCTTACTCCAGAAGAAACAGATCGAAATTCATTTTACAAATTTCTTTGGGGTGAACGATTTCGAGCAGACTACAGCACCCCTGTTAAAGTTCCGGTGGTGTATTTGGATACCTTAATGGGTGGCATGACTCCATTGAGACTTGGAGGGGGAAAACAATCTAAAACGCTCCATTTAAAAGCCGCAGATGGGAAGAGATATGTGGTGCGTGCTATGAAAAAACAAGCGGCTCAATACATTCAGGAAGGTGTGTTTCAAGATCAATATATTGAAGGGCAATTTGATAGTACTTTTACGGAAGATTTAGTAAACGATGCATTTACCGGTTCATATCCCTACGCTCCGTTTATTGTAGGTACTCTATGTAATGCCATTGACTTACCACATCTAAATCCACAATTGTATTACGTTCCCAAACAAAAAGCTTTGGGGAAATTCAACCACATAATTGGAGATGAACTCTGTATGATAGAGGAACACCCTTCAAAAGGACACGATGAATTTGCTTCCGGTTCTTTCACCGGAAATATCCTTAGCACACAGGATATGATGACCGAAATCCACAAAAAAGAGTCCGAGGTTATTGATGAAAAAGCATATATAAAAGCACGATTATTTGATATGCTAATTGGCGATTGGGACCGACATCAAGATCAATGGCGTTGGCTGGAATTTAAAGAAGATGGTAAAAAAATATATCGTCCATTACCAAGAGATCGTGACCAACCTTTTTCCAGATGGTCTGATGGGTTTATGCTCAGTTTAACCGTAGCTCTTATACCCAGTGCACGCTTGCTCAAATCCTATAGTGAGGACGTGAAAGATGTAAAAAGCTTTAATAATAATCCCTACACCATTGATATGGCTTTTATGACAAATTCTGATAAATCAGTATGGGATGAGCAGGTGAAGTTTATCCAAAAACACATTACTGATGAGCTTATTGATCAAGCTTTTAGCCATGCTCCAAGCGAAGTGAATCAAGAAACCATTGCAGAAATAAAATCTACCTTAAAAACCAGACGCGAAAACCTTCAAAAAATTGCAGATCGGTATTACGAAGTACTTAATAAATATGTTGTAATTACGGCCAGTAATAAAGATGATTATATCAAAATTGAAGCAAACGATAATGGAGCAATTTCGGTACGTATTCTGAGAAAGAAAGACAAAACATTAAAAGACGAGTATTATAATAGAACCTTTTACCCGAAGCATACCAAAGAGATTTGGATATATGGTCTGGATGATGAAGATACTTTTGAAGTCATTGGCAAAAGTTCTAAAATCAAAATCAGACTAATAGGCGGACAAAACAATGATGAATACATTGTGAATAAGGGTAAAAATGTGGTGATTTACGATTATAAATCTAAACACAACGATCTTTCGCAAGCCAGAAAAGCGAAAAGTAAATTGCAAGACACCTATGATATCAATGTTTACGATTACAAAAAGCCTAAAAGCAACACTAACGCCATACTACCCATTATCGGAGGTAATCCTGACGATGGACTAAAACTTGGTGTAAGCAATACTTATACTATATATGGTTTTGAACGCAACCCCTTTACTGCAAGACACCATATCGAAGGTTCTTTATACTTTGCTACCAATGGATTTGATTTACAATACAAGGGAGAATTTGCCAACGTAATCGGACAAACCAATCTACTTGTTGAATCTATTTTTACCAGTCCGAATTTCACTTTAAACTTTTTTGGATATGGGAATGAAACAGAGAATCATCAGGAGGAATTAGGTAGAGACTATAATCGGGTAAAAGTAGAAGCACTTCAAGTCGCACCTTCTCTGGTCTGGAAATCATTTGGAGGAAGCCATATCAGTATTGGTGCCTCATATACCTCGGTTGAAGTAGATGCCACCCAAAACAGATTTGTAACCGAAACCAATGAACTTCCGCAATACATATTTGATGACAACCAATTTGGAAGTGTGTATTCAAAATTTAAATATGAAAATTATGATAACACTGCCTATCCAACCAATGGAATGGCTACTTCAATTGAACTGGGGTATACTTTGAATCTGGAACAGACGGATAGACAATTTGTATATCTGATCCCTGAAATAGGTTTTGTACACAAACTCACAAATCCGGGAAGATTGGTTTTATCAACAAAGTTTAAAGGACACTTGAATTTCAACTCGAATTATGAATTTTACCAGGCGGCAACTATTGGAGGTTCCGATGGACTTAGAGGGTTCCGAAATCAACGATTTACCGGACAGAAGTCTTATTACCAAACTACAGATTTGAGATACTCTTTTAAAAGAGTAAAAACCGGAATTATTCCGGTAAAGGTTGGGATTTACGGTGCGTTTGACTACGGCAGGGTTTGGCTGGAACAAGAAGATTCTGATCAATGGCATTACGCTTATGGAGGTGGACTTTTTATTAATGGTGCGGATGTAATGTCGATAAATCTAGGTGCATTTAATTCTATTGAAGGTGCCAGAATTATCTTTAAAGTAGGATTTGGTTTTTAATTAAAGGAAAATGAAAAAAAAGAAGCCCTCATTTACCTGGTATTATATTTTAATTGGATTGGTAATATTCGTTTGGACATTCTTCAATCTGAGCAATCAAAAAAACAAACCTACACTTCACCAATTCGATGTTCAACTTAGTTCTGATGTTGAATCGGTTGAAGGAAGCAGAAATCCGGCAGATTACAAATTCTATACGGAAAATGAACAGGCCCGATTCATCATTTTAGATGGCTCTTTGAATAACGATCAAAATGAAAATATTTCGAATCTGAAAAAAGGGACCGTCATAGAAATTTCCATCGATGCACTAGATTCAGACAGACTAAATTCAAAAAATCAAGAAGTCATTGTCTATGAATTAAAACATAGTCATAATACGTTCTTAAGTTTTGAAGACTTCAAAAACAATAGAAATAAACGCAATGTTAGAATCAATATATTCTTTATGTTATTCGGATTACTGGCCATATTAAAAGGTGTTCACATATCCGATAAAATCAGAACGATCATATTTTTTGGGGTCATCATTTTATTTATTGTGGCTAGAATGCTGGACATTGGGTAACAATAAAAAATCCATTACCACATCTCTAAACACTGTCCGCCAATTCTACAATGACCAAACCTTTACTTTTAATGACTCGTTTAATTCATTGCTACGAATATTTATGTACTATACTAAAACCTAATTATGAAATCGTCTGTTCGATTATTCGTGGCATTATTCTTCATCGCTTTCCAAAGTCAAGCTCAGGTCCCTGATAGCGTATATTATCAGCGACTATACATCACCTGCAAAGTATGGGGGCATGTAAAATACTATCATTCTAATGTTGCCAATGGGGCGATCCAATGGGACGATATATTATTAAACTCCATTAATGATATTAAAACTGCACCCAATAATGCCGCATTTAATAATTCATTGTTAGCCATGATAAATAGTGCCGGGGTAACTACATCTGGTTCAAATGTATTACCCGGTATTCCTGACAGCCTAAACAATAATAAAGACTATTCCTGGATTCATGATCCCATATTATCAAACAATGTAAGCTCGGCATTAGATACCATTAGAAGTAAGTTTCGTCCTCAAAACAATGCTTTTGTAACAGAGAGTTACCCTGGAAGTCAACCAGTATTCTCCACCGACAATTGGTACCACTCTGACACGGATTATCCAGATGAAGGTAAGCGAATTTTAGCTCTATTTAGATACTGGAATATTATCCATTACTTTTTTCCATATAAACACATTATGGACCAGAATTGGGATACTACTTTAGTACAATTTATCCCTCCAATCGTAGAAAGTCCGGATGCTTTATCTTACCACTTAGCTTTTAAGAAATTTACGGCTAAAATAAACGACTCACATTCATTTTTTTCCTCTCCAACATATTCTAACTGGTTAGGTCGCAGTTATCCTCCATTTTTAGCACGTTTTATTGAAAATGAAATGGTCATCACCAAAGTTTTGCCGTTTGTTTCAGGTGTCCAGGTGGGTGATGTGATAAAGAAAATTGATGGAAAAGATATTTATCATTTGAGAGATAGTTTAAGAGAATATGCGCATGGATCAAATGATGTGATCATAGAACGAGAACTAAACAATATTGTTATTCGTGGAGCCATTGGAGGTTTTACAGTTACAGTTGATGACGGAAATAATATACATACCGAATCACTTATCCGAACCAATTCAAATCTCAATAATCTCATTCAAAACCCTAATCCGGCATGGAGAGATACTGTTCTTGCAGGGGGATGTCATGTTGGAATTGTAGATATGGGTAAAATCGAAACAAATGAAATCCATAAAATGTTCCACCTCCTTAAAAATACGGATGCCTTAATATTTGATGTAAGGAATTATCCAAATGGCACACTCTGGGAAATTGTAAACTACCTTTACCCGGGCCCAATACAAGTAGCCGATTTTACACGTCCTGATATTTTATACCCGGGAAGGTTAGCCTGGCACACCACAACTATTGGGTATGGCACATCTACACCATACACCGGAAATATTGCAATCTTATTTGACGAACGCACACAAAGTCAGGCCGAATATACCTGCATGGGGTTAGAGCAATTCTCGGGCGCCATTAAAATAGGAAGTACCACATCTGCTGCCGATGGTAATGTTTCACAAATATATCTCCCGGGAAAAATTACTACATATGCCACTTTTTTAGGAACATATTACCCAGATCATACGCCAACACAAAGAGTGGGTATCATTCCGGATTATGAGGTGCACCCAACCATATCGGGTATTCGCGCACATCAAGATGAGGTTTTGGATTTTGCATTAAACTGTACACTTGTTGGAATTCATGATATTGAAACACCTGAAAAGTTTAGCCTCTATCCAAGTCCGGCAGAAGATTATATCAAATTTGAACACCCCTCACAAATTGTAAATACTATTGAGATTTACAATATTCAGGGACAGAAAATAAAAACAATCAGCCTACATTCAAATAACGGAACCATCGACATTTCGGAATTAAATAGTGGTTTGTATTTTTTCACAATTCAAACCGATCGGGATTCTTTTACTCAGGTATTTACTAAACGTTAAATTTTATTTTCTCATGATCCTGATAAGCCTTCTGCCCTCTTACGGTTAAATAAGGGATAATCATTTCGTTTAGTAAATTACAATATCTGTTTACTGCGGCTTTATTTAATTCTTCGGACAGTATTACTGTAGACGGAATCCAAAAACTACCCAAAATTTGAAATCTCATAAATAGGTTTTTGTACTCCCCTTCGAAGATTTCCTCTCGCATATATCCCTGGGCAATCAAAGTATTAAAAATTCCTATGAATTGACGTTCCCGCTGGATAACTAACGCAGAATAATGATTTCGGATAACTTCATTCTCTCGAATAATCTGAACAAAATCGGTCAGAAAAAAACGATAATCAAAAAAACTACTCATCATTTTTTCAGATACCAAAAACATGACTGAGAATAAATCCAAATCCTGATTTATCTGGCTCATCATATCATCAATATTTCCGACTAACCTAAAGTACAAGCTCTCAATAATATCCTCACGCTTCTTGTAATGATAGTTTAAGTTCCCCTGGCTAATGCCCATTTCATTGGCAATTGTTCGGAGTGTAACTTTTGACAAACCTCTATCATTAAACAACCTCAAAGCCGTATCTAAAATTATTTCTTTGGTTTTCGCCATATCACAAATATATCTTTTTTAGTACTTCTGACCTAATCAATAAATTATTAGTACTTTTGACCTAATTTTAAATTTTCATCATGCGAAAAATAACCATAATAGGTGCCGGGATCGGAGGGTTAACCACCGCCATTGCACTAAAACAAAAAGGATTTCAGGTTGAAGTATTTGACCAGGCCGGTAATATTAAAAAGGTTGGAGCGGGAATTCTTCTGGCCAATAATGCCATGCAAATCTATGATGAGTTGGGGTTACGTTCAGATATTGAACAAAAGGGAAATACGATTTCAGCACTGAATGTGACTACTCCCTACCTCAAAACCCTATCACATATAAACCTTCAGCAATTTGAAAAAAGGTATAAAGTCAAAAATGTTGCCATTAGTCGAAGTGATTTACACGAAATACTCATGAATGCGTTGAGCAATTCAGAAATCCACCTCAATCACAAACTAGAATCCATCACTAAGCTTGATAATGATTATCAGCTTCAATTTGAAAATCAACAATCAAAACTTGCTGACACCATTATCGGAGCCGATGGGCTTCACTCCATGGTGAGAGCATCTGTGTTCCCAGACCATAAGATTAGAAATGCCAGGCAAATTTGCTGGAGAGGAATGGCTAAATTACAGCTTCCCGAAAAATTTAAACATGAACTCAACGAGGCCTGGGGGAAATCTCAAAGATTTGGTTTCACACATGTATCTGAAGATACCGTTTATTGGTTTGCACTCAAATCCACCTTCTCCAATCCACATGAATATCAAATCGAACAACTCGAATCATGTTTCGGGAACTACCATCCCATCATCCAAACCATTTTAAAATCCACCCCTAAAAACAAAATACATACGGCCGAGATTATGGATCTAAAACCAACAAAACAGTGGTATTCAGATCGCATTTGCTTAATTGGAGATGCTGCTCACGCCACCACACCGAACCTGGGGCAAGGTGCTTGTCAAGCGATTGAAGATGCTTATGTGATTTCTCAATGTTTAGAAAAATATACTCCAAAAACAGCATTTGAAGAATTCCAAAAAACGCGTTTGCCGAAGGTTCACCAAATAGTAAATACCAGCTGGAATGTGGGGAAAATAGCGCATCTCTCAAATCCATTTTTAGTATTTCTAAGAAATCAAGTAATGCGTATCATGCCAAATTCCCAAAACCAAAAACAAACCGAAAGCATTTTTAAACTTCAACATATCTAAACAAAAAATGAAAACATATAGCTTTTCTCATACTATACACGCACCCGCAAAATCTGTCATTGAAATCATGTATGATATCAAAAACTATAATTCATGGAATTCGTGTATTCGATATCAAAATGGAAAAATGACGGAAGGTGAAAAACTCATCTTACAAGCCTCATTAGATGGGCAAAAATTTATTGAATGGCCTTGTAAGGTAGAGCAATTAAGTAACGATGGGTTTATCCTTTCAAAATCTATCATTACTAAACAATATATGCATATGGTACATTCATTTAAAGTAAAATCAGTTAATAAAGATACTTGTGAAGTCATTCACACATGGGAAGGTACGGGCATCAGTACACGTTTCTTCTGGGATAAAATAACCCCGATATTAGATAAATTCAAACCCTATAACGAATCATTAAAAGCATATGCCGAAAAACAAAAAACACCTTAATACTTTCAATTTATACCATCAATAAGTCCGAATAACGGTTATTCGGACTCCATCATATGCGGGATGAACACTTTGAAAGACACTTTTGTCGTTACGAAATCACAAACAAAAATTTCAAATATATGATGATCAAAAATTGGCTTTCGTTGAGTGTATTATTAGGTTTACTTGTTACCATAAGCTGCAAAAAGGATAGTACCTCTTCCACTACTTCAGGCAATATAAATTCAGGTAATGACCCCAACTTTAAAATTGTTTCACATTCAGATCAGGGGTTCTCGAATTTCAATCGAAAAGTCGTTGTATTCGGGATCGACATTTATGCTGTAGCTCAGGTGGAAGATTCTAAACTTTTACATGCGGCCAATGTTATGGCGCAATATCTGGACAACAACGAAGATGGAGTTCCAGATAATCAAGCTGTATTGGATCAAATGATTGCAGATAAAGCTTTCATGGTGATGTGGAAAAACGAAAATGATTTAAACATGTCACCACCGGCTGGAAGAGAAGGACAGGATTTGGGGAATGATGAGACCAATCCCTCGTATGTTTCTAGTGGAAAAACGGGGCGATTTGATGCTTCTTTGGAAGAGGTTCTACACATTATCACACATGCAGGATACTCCCGGGTATACCCTAATGTATTTGGTGAATCTGCCGGATCTTCGATTTCAAATGCAATGGACAAAGCCAGAGGTGGACAATTCACCACCATCCCAAATCCATACCCTGCAGGAGCCTGGTATACCTATGATGACAATACATGTGCGTATAACTGTCAGGTAACAGAATACCATTATTGGGCATTAACCTCCATTTTAGGAGCGCAGGAAAACCGATTAAATGAAATTCAACAAGAATGGAAATTAAATACAAAGTCTTTGGTTCAAAATACGGATTCTGATATCTACGCACTTCTTACGGATTCGCAATATAAATTTCCAACTGTACTTCCCGATGGAACTTATAAGAGGTAATTCATAGTGAGTGATTTAATTACCTGTAAAGCTACAGCCTCAAATCTAGGTCTGTAGCTTTTTTTATGATCGGAATACCGCTCTTATTTTGATGAGTCCATACTAAATGGACTCATCATGTGTTAAATTAACTCATTTCACACACTTATATTTCTTACTTTTATCTTATGATCAGCATCTCACAAAGACGTAAAAATTCCATCTATATGAATCTATTCTTAATATTAATTATGTCATTTCTTTTCGCTTGTAAAAAAGAGAATACTCCAACTCCGATTTCAGATATAGCTATTCAGTATACCATGCCGGAAGAAAGCACCCCACATGAAGGTACATGGTTACAATGGCCCCATCACTACCAATATGGTGTAAAATACAGAAAGGATGTCGAGTCTTCTTGGGTGGAAATGACTCGGGCACTTATCTCCAGTGAAAATGTACACATCATTGCTTATAACCAGGAAGAAAAAAGTCGCATTATTGATTTGCTTCAAAGTGAAAATATTTCTCTATCCATGATTGATTTTAAAATGTATAAAACAGATGATGTCTGGGTAAGAGATAATGGTCCTATATACGTTAAAGATTCCAATGGGAAAACGGTTATACAAGATTGGGGATTTAATGGATGGGGAAATAAAGCGGATTACACAAATTGCAATCAGATTCCGAATAAAATTGCACAAGATCAGGGTTTCGAATGGGTTGATCTAAACCATACACTGATCAATGAAGGTGGAAGTTTTGAAATTGATGGTGATGGTACTTTTATGGCGTGTAAAAGCTCTATATTAAATAGCAATCGCAACCCCAATATGACCCAGGAAAAAGCTGAGAAAATTTTTAAAACATATTTGGGTGTCACTCATTTTATTTGGTTGGATGGCCAGGCTGGATTGGAAATTACAGACCAACATATAGATGGGTTTGCACGCTTTGCGAATCCACAAACAATTGTTACGATGGACAATCCTGATTTGGAACATTACGATGTGAAATCAACTGACATTCAAAGATTATATTCTGCTAAAACAAAAAATGGCACTCCCTACAACTACATTAAAATTCCACTTACCTCCAATAACGTAGTCACCTCGCATGGCAAAGATTTAGGATACAAAGGCTCTTATATTAACTACTACATTGGAAATACCGTTGTACTGGTACCAAACTACAATGATCCTAATGATTCTGTGGCGAATGGACTAATTCAGAGTTTATACCCAAACCGACAAGTCATTGGAATAGATGTCCGAAACCTGTATGAAAACGGTGGAATGATTCACTGTGTAACGCAACAGCAGCCGGAATAATTATAAATTTATAAAATCGCAACCTACCACATAAAACATAATAATGAACATTTTAACTCATTGTGCTATCTGCGAAAATCAAAAACTTGATTTAGCCACCGGAACAACATGTGGTATAACAAATAAAAAACCTGCCACCAAATAGAGTTTAATGAGAAATTAAATTCCAAAATAAAACGAGTTCATATTGAACTTAAAACTGCCCAGAACGAAAAACTAAAAATTTACTTTCATCTTTTTTTCTTCTTTATTCTGGGGATTTTAACATTATTAGGAGGATACTATCTCGGCTCCCGTTCTTTTAACAATGGCGTAATTTCTACTGTTCCGCTCATCGTTATGGGAGTAGGCATTTTTCTTTTCATTATTGGAATCTCACCTTTATATAAATATTATCAAAAATTAAATGTACTTCTTACCAATAAAAATGATCTTGACGAGGTAATTGATGTTTATGGTATTCAATACGATATTGACATTTCATTTGGCAAAGAAATTCATGGGAAAAAAGAAGTTTTCTCTAATTTAAAAGTCCACAAAAAACCATAGACTCTTCTAACTTAATCTGGATTAAATGCAATTGACACAGTTACCTAAAACTGATTCAAATTTTTATCCTTAATTTGCCGCAACTTTCAGAGTCATTAGCTCAGCTGGTTTAGAGCGCTGCCTTGACAGGGCAGAGGTCACTGGTTCGAATCCAGTATGACTCACTTTATGAAAAAACTCAAGCGGATTACTCTCATTATCTCTTTTATTCTTATTCCTATCCTTGGAATTAAAATTTATTTTGAGATTGAAAATTCCTTCCTCATGAATACTTATGATACCATTACAACTTCTCAAATCCACAGTTCTGTAGCGCATAAAACCCTCCCGCAAAATGGATATGATATTCACTATTTCGTATCTGGATCAAACCATTCCAAGACTATTCTGTTCTTGCACCCTGCCTTCTCAGATCATCGCGCATTCGATCTGCAGATAGACCACTTTGCTCAAAAATATCGTGTGATTACTATTGATTTAATTGGTCACGGTTTATCCAAAGCTGGAAAATCAAAAGACCAGATTGACGCATCAGCAAGTCATATTCTTCAAATTCTGGATCTGGAAGAAGTTGAAAAAACACATCTCATTGGAACTTCAATGGGTTCTTTGGTCGCACAGCATTTTGCATTTCAACACCCTGAAAAAGTACATTCGTTAACAGCATTGGGAGGATACAACATTCATAAAGAAAACAAAGAAGTTGAAAAAGCACAAAGAACTTCTAATCTAGGATTGATTTTTCGCGCCCTATTTTCAATGAAATCTTTTAGACGCAAAACTGCAGAAATCACTTGTTTTACACCTAAAGGAAAATCCCTGTTCTATCAATCCTCAAGTTTATACGAAAGAAAATCTTTTCTGGTGATGCAGGGTTTCCAAAACATTATAAAAAATCGTGACTCAATTCCCATTCCATATCCAATCTTAATTTTGACCGGAGTTCATGATATTTCATTGGCTTTAAAAATGTCCAATCAATGGCATGCCGATTTAGAAAATAGCACTTCTATCGTCATTGATAATGCAGGACACTGCGCGCATATGGATCAACCCGAAGAATTTAATACGTTGGTAGAAAACTTCATTTTAGAATCTGAATCTAACCATTGATTTTAAATAATCTGATAGAAGTATTTCTTCTTTTATTTTCTAATAAAAATCCTTTTGCCAAAAAGGAAGTTCCCAACATTTTACTGACCTAAATTATAGACTTTCAAGACTTAGCGGTACTTTCAAACCTTCAAATACGGATTATACGGATTCATATTTGTGGTTAATACGCATGTTTTTTTTGTGGAAAATACTGAGGGATAAAACAATATCCATGATATACCTTCGGGAGGAATTTCCGGAAGTTTCATTATTCATTTATTAACCAGTTTTATTCTAAACAGAGAACTTTAAACAAAAATATCCGACATGAAAAACAAAATCACCTTGTGCCTCATGCTTCTCAGCATGGCCTTTGCCTCGTATGGGCAAGTTTTTAATATTACCACCGGAGTGGGAACCATTGGAACTGATGATCCAAATTGGACCGTCCGCAACCCCGGAACAACATCCTTCATACCAGCAACCATAACCACAGGAGCCATTGAATATACCAGTGGTGTGTATCCCAACGCATATGCTCAAAACCCTTGTGGACAATGGATATCATCTAGTGTTAACGCAAATAATAACATTATAAGTGGCCCTGCTGGAGTATATACTTATAAACTATGTTTTGAAACAGGCAACTGTATTTCTAATTCCGCCAATCTAAATATTACCTGGATTGCAGCAGATAATCTTTGGTCAGACATTAGAATCAATGGATCTTCTATTGTTATGCCTTCGGGTGTAACACATGTTAATCCAGGAAACCTGAATTCTATTATTACTATATCTCCTGGAACCAACTGTATAGAAATTGATGTAACGAACAATAACTTCACTCCTACAGGTTTACAACTTTGTGGAAGTGTTACTGTTTCCGGTCCAAGTGCAGTGGCTCCTCCTTCTAACCTCGATTGTTGTGAAGCAATCAATGGAAATGTAGTATCCTGGAGTAGTGTTCCTGGTGCAATTGGCTACGAAGTTGAAGTTATATATGATGATCCAGATTGTTGTTTAGAAGGAGATCTTCCAACGGCAAATTTGTTTACTACAACAAGTACTGCTTTGGTTATTCCATCCACCACAAAGTGTTTCTCCTGGAAAGTTAGAGCAGTCTTCCCTGATGAGTGTAAAACTGCCTGGAGTGAAAAAATGTGTGGTTGTACTCCAAATGAACTTAAATGTGTAGCTCCTGAGAGATTAGACTGTGAAGTTCAAAAAAATGGTCGTAAACTTTTCTGGACATCAGTAGCTGGTGCAACAGGTTATGAGGTTATGATTACGTATAATGATCCTGCATGTTGTAAATCAGGATTACCTTCATCAATCGGTATGTCTACATTGTCTAATTCTGTATTTATAAGTGATGCATCTACATGCTATTCATGGAAAGTGCGTACAGTATGCGAAGATGGTACATACTCAGCTTGGAGCGCAGCTACATGTTCTTGCAACGGTTTTATCAAAGAAGAAATTGAAGAGGAAACTAAAACCAATTCTTCAAATCCAGACTTAGAAAAACTTACCGTAACAGCTACTCCAAATCCAGCTAATGAATATGTGGAGTTTGTAATTGAATCTAAAGATTTAGACCAAAAACAAGGAGAGTTAACGCTGATCAACATTAATAACAACAGAACATTCACTTATAAAGTAAACCTAAATGGATCTACCAGAATAGAGTTAGATAATTTCCCAAGAGGTTTTTATGTGTATTCAGTTGTAACAGGTGAAATCACAAAAACAGGTAAACTGATTATCGAGAAATAAAGTTTCATTCACTCATATATCTGTAAAAGCAATGGCACATGTGTCATTGCTTTTTTTGTATGCTATATTTGGCACTTTAAACCTTACCAAAGTGAAATTAAATCTGAACAATTACAGCGCCATCATCTTCGATTTAGGTGGGGTGATACTAAATCTGGATTATCATAGATCAGTGATGTCATTTGAAAAACTAGGTATTCACAATGTTCAAAATCTTTTTTCTCAAAAAAAGCAAGTTGAGGTTTTTAATCAGTTTGAAACAGGACAAATTTCCCCTGAAGAATTTAGAAGTTTTGTACAATCTTATTCTGGAAAAAATGTGCCTTCTGATACCATTGATCATGCATGGAATCAAATGCTTTTGGATTTACCTCTGGCCCGATTTCAATTGCTTCAAAATATTTCCAAACAGAAAAGAACATTTTTGCTCAGCAATACCAATGCAATTCATATGGATTGGTTCTCCAAATACACGGATAAATTGCTTGGAAAAAACTCATTTTTCGAAACTTTTGAAGTCGCTTATCTTTCCCATCAAATCAACATGCGAAAGCCCCATCCGGAAATCTTTGAATTTGTTATTTCAGAAAACAACCTAAACCCTGTTGAAACTTTATTTATTGATGACTCTGAACAACATATCATTGGAGCAAAAAAAACCGGATTGCAGACACATTGGTTACAACCCGGTGAAGATATTTTGAATCTTTTTTAGATTATCCTTTCTCCTGGCATAACTCAACCAAAATTCCATTAGCCGATTTTGGATGGATAAAAACTACTAATTTATTATCCGCTCCTTCCTTAGGGCTTTCATTAATAAAAATAAATCCCTCCCCCTTTAAACGCTCTATTTCAGCATAAATATCTTCAACATCAAATGCAATATGGTGAATCCCCTCCCGGTTTCTTTCCAAATATTTATGAATGGCACTGGTTTCATTATTTGCTTGCAAAAGCTCTATTTTGGATTCGCCTATTTCGAAAAAAGATGTTGTAACCGCCTCACTTTCTACGGTTTCTTGCTTATAGCTTTTCTTTCCTAAAAGTTTCGCAAAAACTTCATTAGCGGCATTAATATCTTTGACTGCTATACCTAAGTGTTCTATTTTTCTCATTTTTCAACTTTTGTATTATAAAACCGAATATATCGTGTAATATTAAATGTTCTGGGCCAATCATTATGTTCTAATCCCTGAATAAAAACATCTGCTAACCAGGGAACCATAATAACTCCTTTCGAACCCAGTCCATTTAAAACAAACATATTTTTCATTTCCGGGTGCTCTCCGATAAATGGACGTCTATCTCTCGTTGCAGGCCTCAAACCTGCATGGTGAGAAACTACCTCATAATTCACATTCAGTATTTTATCCAATTTATCCGTTAGTTCCTTTCTTCCTTCCTCTGTGATTTCTTCATCTACATGACGCCAATCATGTGTCGCACCAACCTTAAACTTACCAGCTCCCAAAGGCAGAACAAAAACACCTCTATTCAACAATCGATCTAACTCCAGTTCAGGTGCGTAAATTTCAATCACCTCTCCTTTAAACTGCTGCATGGGTAGCCAGCTAAACCAGGGATTATTGACCACTACAACTCCTTCGCAAAAAATGATGTTTTTAGCCCATACATTTTCATACTCATATCCATCATCAATACAGACCAAATTATCATGATTAAATATAGTTTCCTGAATGAGGTTTTCTGATCTTAAATATGATTTCCATGCATCTAAAAACTGCCCTACTTTTACCAGCCCGGATTGTAATACCTGTCCTGCACCAAAAGGGTTTAAAATTTTATCACCAAAATTTTCCGACAATATCTCCTGCGACATAAATGGTTTATTGGCCGCTATTTCGGATTGAATTTGCCAATTATTTAATTCTTCATAATCCGTAATGAGCTTCAAAAAAGAAGTGGGATAAAAAAACTTTTGATCTAGTTCTTTCTCCACCTGAGCATAATAATCGAAAACTTCAGGGATTAAAAAATCAGCAAATTCTGCCATCTTTAGTTTCCTGTAAGTCACAGGATTAAATACACCAGCTGCAATTCTGGAAGCTGAATTTGAAACCAAATTTTCAATTACATGGATTTTAAATCCTTTACGATGCAACTTATGGCTTAAAACTGTTCCAGCTAACCCTTGTCCAATGATCAAAAAATCTACAGCTTTTTTCATTTTTTATTTATAAAAACAAGTTTAAAAAAGGAAATTCCTACCCTGAAAATGAACTCAAAAGTACAATACCATTTTAGTTTTTAAACTCAAAAAATGACATATCTCGTGGAAAAAGTTCGTTGTTTAAACCCTTTATTTAATGGACTTTCGGTAATATAAAATTTTGCCTGGCAACTTTTCACAAAATATATTCGTCCCATTGAGGTAAACCGTAAAATAAAATTCTCATGAAGTACCTATCCCGTTACCTCGTCTTTTTATCCTTAGTGATTTTCTCATTTGTTGAAAATGCAAATGCAACACACGTATCAGGATTAGATTTTAGTTATCAATGTATTGGTCAGGATTCATTTCTGGTCACATTGAATATGTTTAGAGATTGTAGTGGTATTCCTGCCCCTCCAACAGTAAACATTAACTTTACCAGCACATGTGGTGGTAACCTTAATCAAGTTTTTAATAAAATTAATGGGCCAAATGGAACCGAAGTTTCTCAGTTATGCCCTTCTGCAATAAACAATTCCACGTGTAATGGAGATACACTTCCGGGTATGCAGCAACATATTTATCAAGGTATTGTTGTTTTAGCTCCTCCTTGTAACACCTGGACCATGTCTTACCAGGTTTGTGATAGAAATACCACGGTTAACCTTGTAGGTCAGCCTTGTTCTTATATCAATGCGACACTTAATAGTGGCGTGGATACTTGTAACAACTCTCCATTGTTTAACGCACAACCTATTCCTTATGTGTGTATCAATCAGGTTGTAAATTATAATTTCGCTGTAACCGAACCCGATGGAGATAGTTTAGCATATAGCTTTGTAAACCCACTTCAAGGAGCTGGTAACCCTGTAACTTTTAACAATCCCTATACATTTAATCAACCAATTACGGGAATCACCTTAAACTCTTCTACTGGACAATTAACATTCACTCCTACTATTCAAGGTAATTTCGTTATTGCTGTACAAGTTTGTGAGTACGAATATGGAACTGGAATTTTAAAAGGCTGTGTGACACGTGATATCCAATTTGTTGTCATCCCATGTACCAATCAACAACCTCTGGCCCCACCTGGTGGAATCTCTAACTTCCAGGGTAATGGTTTGCTCATAGGTCCTGACTCTGTGGAGGTTTGTGTGGGTAACAACTTTACGTTTGATTTAGTTTTCACAGATCCAGATACTGGTGATACGGTCACATTATTCTCTAATATCTCTACGGTTCTTCCTGGAGCTACTGTAACTACTACTCCTGGTAATCCGGCTACTATGACGGTTTCCTGGATTGCACAACCTGGAACACCACCATTTAACACTTTCACTGTTACCGGAATCGATGACGCTTGTCCTACTCCTGGTATTGTAACAGCATCCTACAATGTTATTGTAACACCATCAACCTATGCCGGACCTGATCTCACTATTTGTCAGGGTACTCAATGGGCTCAAATGGGGGTTGTTGGTGGTACTTCCTTTACATGGACTGTACTTTCCGGATCACCTATTGATACTGTGCCTACTTCGCCTACTTATAATGCGACTTGTCAAAACTGCCAGTTCCCATCTTTTTCGCCAGATGTCACAACAACCTATATTGTAACTTCCAATCTGTCTAGTACATGTTCAAACGTGGATACTGTAGTTGTAAATGTGGCACCTAACTTCAACTTAACTATGCCAAATGATACGCTCATTTGCTCTGTTGATGATTATCCACTTCAAATATCTACCGATCAACCTTCGTTCTCTTATACTTATAAATGGTCTCCTTCCAGTTCTTTGGATTTCGATACAGTGATGGTTCCACTTGCGAATCCTTCCGATCCAACCAACTATACTGTGACTGTTACCTCTGCTGGAGGGTGTAAGAAAACAGGGTCAGTTTTTATCGATCTTTCTCCGCCTTTCCCAAACAACATGCAAATCACAGGAGATACTGTTCTTTGTGTTGGTCAGACTACTCAATTAGGTATTGACTATGGTCCAATACCAGCTGGTAGCTGTGGCCCAACTACGCAAGGTTGTTTAGGAGTCGTTCAAAATGGGGATATCGGTACCGGTACCGCTACTAATTCCGGTAATACTTTCCCTTCCATTTACGGTGGGTCTCGTTGGGGCGCCAAACATCAAATCATCTATCAACCTGCTGATTTGATCAGTATGGGAATGGCTGCTGGTGGCATGTTAAACTCTATCGCGTTCTTTGTCAACACTGTTGGTACGCCTACTGTGTATGACAACTTTGAAATCAAAATGGGTTGTACTTCTGAAATGGACCTTTCTAACGGATGGGTATCTCCTGGAAATATGACTGTTGTTGTTCCTGCTAACCTGTATACTGCTGTTGCAGGTTGGAATGTGCACAACTTCAACACTGCTTATAAATGGGATGGTACTTCTAGTTTGGTTTTTGAAATCTGTTTCAACAACGTTGGTAATGCGGCTAATGGTAATAGCATTATGCCTTACACACCTACTGGTTACCAATCGGTAATATATCAATCGGCCAACAACCAATCTGTTTGTCAGACTTATAGTCCTATCGGAACTTTTGGTGGTGCTACTTTAACAAACCAACGTCCAAATACCAGGTTTAACTTCTGTGCAGGTGTAGATCCTGCTGCGTTGACTTATTCCTGGTCTCCGGCTGCTGGTTTAAGTAACACAAACATTCCAGATCCTATTGCAGGTCCTCCTGCTTCAACTACTTATCAAGTAATTATTTCTGATACTTTCGGTGGTTGTGCAGATACTTTGACTCATTTCATAGACATGGTTACTCAGTTTGATGCCGGGTTTACTTTCAATGATCCTTATTGTGTAAGTGCTAATCCGGATTCTGCGACTGTTAATGTTGGCGGTGGATACTTCACTGGTACAGCTGTTGATTCTAATGGTCTTTTCCATCCGGATTCTGCTGGTG